>Ga0114999_10008090_pt1 | contig 11798 bp, 10 predicted proteins | sample ArcticOcean_MG_C_3_FD_89820 | JGI IMG/M metagenome (GOLD analysis project Ga0114999, IMG submission 89820) | Marine microbial communities from western Arctic Ocean - ArcticOcean_MG_CB8_126 | ecosystem: Environmental > Aquatic > Marine > Oceanic | place: Arctic Ocean: Canada Basin | collected...
AAAAAAAGAAGAAAAAAGAATTAAAGAAGAAGAAAAAAGAATTAAAGAAGAAGAAGAAAGAATTAAAGAAGAAGAAAAAAGAATTAAAGAAGAAAAAAGAATTAAAGAAGAAGAAGAAGAAAGAATTAAAAAAGAAGAAAAAAAAGAAGAAAAACAGAAAATTCAAAAAGAAATTGAATTGAAGAAAAAAGAAATGGAGGAATTAATGAAAAAAATAGAACAGGATGAATAATTAAATAATTAAATAAATTATCTAAATTTTTTTTATGTTTTATATATATAAAAATGGATTGTCAACAATTAATGATATATGGTGTTCTTTTACTCGTCGGGTTATACGTTCTAAGAGAGGTTTGTGGAATCAAATTACCTTTCATAGATACTAAAGAAGGTTTCTTAGGTTTTGGTACTGATGATGATGACGCACCCAAACAACCGATTGCTCAACCTATGGCTCAACCTATGGCTCAACCTATGGCTCAACCATCGGTTCAAGCGGCTGCTCAAGGAGTTGTTGCTTCCGAGGAATTAGGAAATGAAATGAATATGCCTGTTTCCGGTATTACCACAGCGCCTACCTCATGCTACCCCCAGAATACATTGGGTCCGGGTGACCTTTTACCTTCGGGCGAATCCAAACAAATCCAAGATTTTAATAACACTTACCCTGTTGGAGAAGGTATCCTTAAAGGTGTAAACTTTTTAGATGCTGGCTTTCATGTTGGCGTGAATACTATTGGTCAAAGTTTAAGAAACGCCAACTTAAATCTCCGCGCGGAACCACAGAACCCCCAAGTTAAAGTGAGTCCCTGGATGAACTCTACGATTGCCCCGGATCTTTCAAGATTATCATTAGACGATGAAACGGTATGCAATGCCCGTCCACAGGGAGGTGCATTAAATGGTAATGATGGTAATGGTTCTATGCCTGCCACCCCACTGGCATAAATTTGATACTTATTTAAAATAATAATAATAAATAATAATAAATTAATGGAAAAATATACGAAAGGAAAGTTTAAAGCAAATCCTTATAATCCTAATAATATTTTAATCCAATCTTCCGATGTCACACATATTATGAAATCTCTTAATATGAATGATTTTAAAATTAATGATATAAGTTTATATCAAACATCTTTTGTCCATAATTCTTATACTAAATTATTATCGTATCGTGATTATGATAATGATAATAATTATTTAGATTTACAGGTGAAATCTTATGAAGTAATGGAATTTCTTGGAGACGCGATTCTAGAAAGTTCAATATGTTCCTATATTTACCAAAGATTTGGATTGATCCACGACGAATCTGAGGGATTTTTATCAGATTTAAAAGCACGTCTTGTTTGTGGAGATATGTGTTTTCAATTATCTAAAGATCTAAAATTTCAAAAATTCTTAATTATTTCAGATCATATTGAAAAATCTTGTGATGGTCGTAATAATTTCAAGATTTTAAAGAATGTTTTTGAATCATTTATTGCCGCTGTCTTCCTAGATAATGATTATTATATTGCAAATGATTTTATTATAAAGGTTATTGAAAAATTTGTTGATTTTACAGATATCTTGGTGAAAGATAATAATTATAAAGGTCAAATTATAAGGTATTGTGACAAATCATTTAATGGTAAACCTGAATTTACTACAGAATTATTAGATAATGGATTATATTCGACAATCATCAAAATGAAAGGTGAAATAATAAGCAACGCAACAGACGAAGATAAAAAAATCTGTGAAAAACAAGCATCAAAGAATGCTCTAATCCATTTTAATGTTATAACTGAATAATATTATTTTATTATTACTAATATTATAGTTATGTCTGATTTTGAATTTAGTGATAAACAATATGTTATTCTTTTAAAGTATTTTAAAGGAGATGTTATTTATTTAGATAAAACAATTTTAAAAGATATTAAAAAAAATAAATTCAATGATGAAGATATCAAAGAAGTTGATAGAGATATTATAAAAACATTTTCAACAATACTCGCTTTAAAGGAAAAAAAACCAGAAAAATATGCGAAGAAGAAATGGATTTATCCTGATTGGGATAAAGATGAAAAAGAAAGTAAATTAAAAGAAGCATTCCCTGAAGATTACCCTGAAGAGGAAGAAGATAAAGATAAAGATAAAGATAAAGATAAAGATAAAGATAAAGAAGAAGAGGGGGGGGAATATTCATTTGAAGAACAAGTTGACATTTTAACAAGGTTTTATGCGAAATATGATCCTGAAAAAAAGAAAGAAGAAGTAGAAGGAATTGTCAATCGGATAAGACCCAAAGGAACTCCTGATGGGACAAGGGCACCAACAAAGCCTTGGTTGGAATTATGTTCAAAATTAGAAAAGAAATTTGGTGAAAACCCTTTAAAAGAGAAAGTAGAAAAAGTGGAGAAAGTAGAATATGAAGAAATAGAATCTCTCAAAGATATCAAAACGGTTTTACCTCAAAGAAAAGCATTTGTTGATTGGGTAAATAATATTTTTTATAAAGAACAAGTTGAATCATTGGATAGTGATGAATTGAATATTTATCAATATTTCATAAAACAATACTTATCTATAGAAACACCTTTCAGAGGATTATTAGTTTATCATGGATTAGGGACCGGTAAATCAGCAACATCTGTTATCACAGCCGAAGGATTATCAAGGTCAATGCCTATCTATACAATGTTACCAGCTTCACTTGAGACAGAATATATCAAAGAAGTTAAGAGATGGGGTGATTCTCTATTTAAAGTTGATGAAAATAATTGGGTATTATTTACACTGAAAGAAATTGAAGATGATCTACAATTGAGAAGAAAAATCTCAAAAACGTATGGTATTGATGTCCCTTTAATTAAATCATTATTTACAAAAACTAAAAACAAATTAAAAGCAAACTTAGAAGACTCTTCCGATTATTCCAACCAAGTTGGCAAGTTAATGAAAGAATTAGAATCTATCAAAGGTATTTTCCTACAGAGTGATTTTCAAGAACATCGGCTTATTTATACAACATCTGGTAATCCTATTCTAAAAGAAGGAGAAGAATTTAATGGACGTTGTGAAAGTCTAACACCAATTCAGAAATTATTTATTGATGAAGAGATCAATTTTTTAGTTGAATCAAAATACAATTTTATCCATTACAATCCATTCCCTGCGGTGAGTAGTTCCGAATTTAAGGAATTCAATGTTCAAGAATTTGATGAAGAACAGAAAGAATATAAAACAAAAAATCAGAAACTAGTGAAAAGACTAACTGAAAAATATAAATATAATATTGAAAAATACTCGACATATTCGCCGTTTCATGAAGAAGTGATCATTATTGATGAAGTCCATAATTTTGTTAGAGAAATAATTAATGAAAGTGGACCAGCAACCGTTTTTTATAATTGGATTGTAAATGCAGAAGATGTCAAGATTATATTTTTATCAGGGACACCTGTGATTAATCGTCCCGCAGAAATTGCAATTTTATATAATATGTTACGAGGAAGTATTAGTATCTATGAATTTTCTGTAAAAACAGACAGACCAGAAGAAGAAATACAAACAGAGTTACGAGAAAAGTTCTATCAAACTAATTCTTCAATTGAGCAACTACATGTTTCAAAACGAGGTGGTAAAACTGTTGTATCATTTATTAAGAATAAGACTAATTTTGAATCTATCATGGATGAAGATGGAACAATTAAGACAATTAAATATAATAACCATACATTTAAGGAATTTATGGATGAAATCTATGAAGGATTGGAAAAATACCAAACGATTACCCCAACTAAAAAACAAATAGATGATTTATCAGAAAGCGAGATCAAAGAGATTCAACTAGGAAAACCTAAAATTTTTGATGAAGAATTAAATTTAATCTTCAATCGCAAACAAAAATTATTTGATATTTATGAGGATAACTCTATCATTGATTTAACTAATAATGAAACATTCATGCAGTATTTCTTTGATGATTCGTTCGATATTTATCCTAAAAAGAAAGTTCTATTAAGAAGAATGTTAATGGGATTAACATCATATTATCCAATAGATCGTTCATCAATTGTTAATATGCCTGAAATAGTTGAAGCGAAAGTCCTTCCAATCTATAAAGACTATAAAATCGCAAAAAACATTAACATTATCCCGTGCTATATGTCATCTATTCAGTGGATAAAGTATAATGAGGTCTATACAAGTGAAAAACAAAAAGATTTAAGAAATAATATATACGATGATGGGAAATGGCATTATCGTATTAGAACAAGGCAGAATTGTAATATTGTTTATGACGATGACTCGTTTAGAAAACCAGGGTCTTCGCCAGAGATGAAGCATAAAGCATATGATACAATGTTACAAAATGGTAATTTATCATATGATAAAAACTTAGCTTTATACTCTCCCAAGTTTTATAATATTTTAACAAATATCCAAAAATTTATCGATGGTGAATCACCGACTGGTAAGATTTTGTATTATAGTGATTTCGTGCAAGATGCTGGTTCAGGAGTATTTGAGAAAATCTTAATTGCGAATGGATATGAAAAATATGAACCAGAAAAACAAAATATAAATGAATTAATAGAAAAAAATCTTAAAAAGAAAAGATATACTTTTATCACTGGTCATCAAAATAAGGATGAAAAACGTATTAATAAAGAATCATACAATCATAGAGAGAATATCCATGGTGAATTTATCCAAATAATGCTTATTTCTAGTTCTGGAGCAGAGGGTATTTCATTGACGGGTGTAAGACAGGTTCATATTATGGAACCATTCTGGAATGTTATCCGTATTGATCAGGTCTTCGGGCGTGCGATCCGTATGAAGTCTCATATTGGTTCTGATAAAGATAAGGATGGAAATTTATTACCACCATTACTACCAGAAGATAAAAGAAATGTAGAACAATATTTATATCTATCATTCTTACCCGAAGGTGAAACAGTTGAAGAGATATTTAAATCTTTAAAAGAATTAAAATGGGAAGAAGTAAACGGTATTGAAGATGGTACAGATATCAAAGCACGATTAGTTAATGAACATCAACAGGCTTATAAAACAATTCAAAAGATTTTATCGTTGAAAAAAGAAACACATGGAAGAACATCTGATCAACTCTTGTTCGACACCATGGAGAAAAAAAATAAAATTAGTTTAAAAATTACAGATATCATCAAAGAATCATCTGTTGATTGTATTCAAAATACACGCGATGATATTCAACTAAATGAAAAATGCCTACGATTCTCGGATAAAATTTCGGCGGAAAATGCGCATTTTCCAGGGATTACTTCAGAAAGATTAAATGAGTTAGATACGAAACAATTCAAGGCCACTTTTAAATATGTAATTCAACCAGATATATATGTGGTATCTGCCAAAAAAGATAATAAAGATATATTCATTTATTATCGTTTGGAAAATGCCGATGATAATGTTGATGTCAGATATATCAGAGAGAATGGTAAGTTTGTTTGTGAGTATGATGAGTCTACTAAATCATTTGGTTATTATGAGGGTAAAGATCATTATTTAAATAAACAATTAGGAAGTAAATTGTCAGTATTTCAAACAATCTACAAAGCAAGTGATACAATGTTGGAAAATAAAATAAATAAGGAAATATTCCCAGACTTAGATGAAATTAAAGACAAGGATAATTTAGTAGGGAATATTATTAAATATAATATTGATGAAAGATTATTTTACTCACCAAAAGCTGAATCAAAGGTTTTGAAATTATATGAATATGAAAAATTCAAAGAAAATAATTACTCTGGAAAATTCATGAAACCTATTTATGTTAGGAACAAAAAAATCTTTATTAAAAGTGATGATTGATCTTATAATTTTTCTTATAATTTTTCTTAAAAATCTAAAGATTAAAATAAATAATATTCTGATTACTTATATTAATTAATTTCATATCAATATTTGTTAAGGTCTTATTTTCATATTCACAATAATCATTTATTTCACAAACGATGATGTTTTCTTTTATTCTTTTTATTCTTAATGGATAAACAAATAATTCATCTAAATTATGATTTCTATGATTTATCATTTTAATAAAATCTCCTGTAATATAATCATTTTTATAAATATTCGAGCAAGTAAAAATGAGATAATTATCTTTAATTTCAATAATATTTACAGATAAAATATCATTATGAGTATATTCGACATCACTTATGTCCGTGATTTTAACCCTTATTTTTTCTATTTCTAATGAAGGTAGCTTTACGTTTTCAATTGGTTCATATATTCCATATATTCTTTTATTATGTTCTACTTTTTCTTTTCTTTCCAATAAAATTTCTTTTTTAAAATCAGGCAACTTGACTTTTAGGACGGGCATACTAAAAATATGATTGTTTTCAATCGGAATAAATAATTTGGATAAATGATTGATTTGATTATCTCTATCATTCTTAATCTTATAATTATAACGAGAACTTTGGAGGTTTGTTCTCTTAATCGAATTAAATGAAAAAGGTTCATATTTTCTTTCCTCTATAGATTCGGGTGAAAATGGGACCTCTTCTGGAATAATTGGAGAATATTCCAGAAGGCTTGATTTATTATCACGACCATTATCACCACCCCTAGATAGCATCACATTTGTATTCTCTTCAATGATATTTGATTTTATAGAATCATCATTGTTGATAAAGTTTTCAGTAAAATAGTTAATACACGAATCAAGCAAGATGCGGTTTAAATCTGAGATATTATCAACATTATTATTCTTGAAAACTTTATCAATTTGTGAACTATAATAATCTTTAACTACAAAGTTACCACTAATATCTATTTCATGTTCATCATTAATTATTTTTTGAAGCACACCATACATATAATCCTTATTTGTTTTGGAATAATATTGTTCATACAAAGACATATTAATTAAATAAAAAGTTTTTTTAAAAAATATTATTTAAACGGGAAACTATAAACTCAATACCATTCTAAGTAAATTGTTTATAAATAATATTTCATCCTTAATTCTTTTCTTCGGATGTCTTCATCTTTTTTCATAGTTACTATCTTATAGAATAATATAACAAAAAACAACAACCCTACTATTAATGTTATTTTATCTCTTTTCAGAAAAGACATTATGAATAGTAACTATATTTTAAAAAATAAAATTATGGTTGAGTTGTCCCACCAGATGGCATAGCGGGTGGCATAGCGGGTGGCATCAGTGGTGGCATCGCAGATGGCATAGCAGGTGGCATAGCGGGTGGCATCAGTGGTGGCATCGCAGAAGAGACATTACCTGGTAATGTCGTATCCGCTGAAGATGATATATCCGATAAATTACTCCCAACTGGGGGAGTATTATTGTAGGGTAATCCGGGTGTGGGACATGATTCGGTAATGGAATCTACTGGGAAGTAATTTCCTCCGAATCGGATACTTGGATCTCTCCCCGGGAAAATACCACTAATAATATCATCAACACTCGGATAATCTGTAATCGGGCACGATACTTTTGGGCAAGTAGGGCACGATACTTTTGGGCAAGTAGGGCACGATACTTTTGGGCAAGTAGGGCATGTAGGGCATTCTTTATTTTCGGGACAAACCGCTACAGGGCATTTTACATCAGGACAAGACGGGCAATCCATCTTTAGGTTGGAAATCTTTTGTGAAATAACCGAGGCTTTACTATTTTCGCTATAAACAAAATACATGATCACCATAACCAACATTATTAAAAATATTAAAAGCACAGACTGCATATCAATTTCATCCATTTTCTATTATAGTAATATATATATTTTTTTTAAAGAATATTAAATAATTGTTTTTTCAATGAAGAATTTTTTTCTAAATTTCTCAATTTCTTTGTCGGGATTTTTCTTCTTAATATATCTTTGAAAACTTTTACCCTTTAACATCTCTGTTAAAAAATGAATACTATATACACCGCATTCAGTATTTCCATGTTGATGTTGTATGTCATTATATAGAACATCTAACTCCTTAGGGATCCTTTTATCTTTCTTGCTAACTAGAATTTTGCTTTGGCCAATTAAATCTTCAACTAAATCTTCAATTTCATCTGGTGCTGAGGAACCAACGGAATCAAAATAATAAATACTTGGTTTATTCTTGCGATTCACACCCTTGAAATCCACGAATACAGAAAACCAATGTTCCCCACCACCATCACTATCATCCGTATTAAATATAGCACCACACGATTCATACCCCTCATCCAATAGATTCTTCACATTGATTTTACACATATCATTTACAGAACAAGAACCATCCGCCTTTTCTTTATCAAAATCAATTGGGGTGGCTCCAAAATATTTAAATTTATCATACCCCCTTTCATACCTATCAAGGACATTATCGATGTCTAATGTATTTAACCATTTATTGGGATTGCGTTTCCATTCCTCAGGCATAAAAGGTTTAAAACTAAATTTAAATTCATCTTTTTCACCAGGAGATAATTTTCCCATAATCTCATTTATTGTTTGCCAACATGCTTCATCGGCACATTTGGATATTTTTTGTATTTCTTGACCAATACATTTTTGAAGTTCCTTTGGTTTCTGTGAACAATCTATCTTACCACATTGTTCAATATTATTTATGATTGTTCCTATTCTAACTAATAAATCCTTTGATAAACATGATCCTGCTTTAACGGATGCAGGTGAACAATGATTCTTCCGGAACATCCTATACTTATTGAAATAAATTATTTAAAATAATGATAAATAATTCTATTATAATAAATTAAATGGAAATTTTAGATTGTAAGGCTGTAATTAATGATAAAATAAACGCGATTTTAAATGAATATCAAAACCTAGAAAAGAAACATTCTCAGGAAAATAAATTATTTTCTGAAGAAGTTGAAAGACTTAACCAATTAAATAGTCGTTTTAGTCACGAATTAACTGAGAAAGATAAACTCTTAACTTGTAAGGAAAAAACTATTTGTGATTATGAAAATATGATAAAAGAACTTCAGGTCCAAAAAAAAGAAGAAGGGAAGTTTGATATGATTCGGGGTCAAGATCAGGAAATTAAAAATTTAATAGATAAATTATCTAAAAAAAATAATGAAATAGAAAGATTAAATTCAAAATTCCACCTCCTAGAAGAAAAAAATAATTCATTTATTGAGATGAAAGTTGAAGAAGTTGAAGTTGAAGTTGAAGTTGAGGATGAAGTTGAGGATGAAGTTGAAGATGAAGTTGATGAAGTTGAAGATAAAGAAGATAAAGATAAAGAAGTTGAGGATAAAGATAAAGAAGTTGATGAAGTTGAAGATAAAGAAGTTGAAGATAATGAATCCTTAGACGAAGAACCTTTAAATGTTGAAGTCATAACACATTACAAGAAATCGTATTACGTGATTGAACATGAAGTCCCCCAATATATTTATAATATTGATGATGATGAAGGACTAGGTGAAAAAGTAGGTGTTATTGAAAAAGGTAAGAAAAAATTTTATAAAAAATAAATTATTACCATCCAACTCTTTTATGAACTAATTTAATTTTGAATGATTTTGTATTTAATAATTTCCCAAAATCATTCATTAATTGAATGTAATCTTGTTTCGATAAATCTTTTTCTTTACCATCTGTGTATTTTACTGATAATGGTTTACCAATATCTTTTACCAATCTATCATAATCTTTACCAGGATTAGGAGCATGTCTTAATGTATATTTTTGTTTTTTACCACTCTTTTCAACAATGAAAAATTCTTTGATATCTTGGAAATTAGGATAAATCGGTTCTTTCGGAGGAACAAAACCTAAATCAGTAGTCATTAATCCACCATTCCAATATTTATCATATGGTCCTTCTTCTGTCATAGGGGATGTAACAATAACCTTATCTAACATTAAATAATAATTATCTTTTTCATCAATAGCATAAGGATAGGGGACATCACTATTACCAACAGGTGATTGATAATCTACAATTTTATTTAATGATGTGAATTCAAAGATAGTTTCACCAACATAAACATATCTTTTATCTGATAATTTAATTAAATTTGTATTTCCTTCAAACTTTTTACCATATCCTTTACTGAATTTTGTCATTTCATTCTTAGGACTTACACCAATAAAAACATCTTTGCATTTAAATCGTTTCACTAATTCGGAATAATATTTAAAATAATCTTTCTTTTTCATTTCTTTAAAATCTATTGCTGAAAATTCTTGAGGGATTTTATAAACAGTCGCTGAATCTTTCTTCGGTGAAAAATACATCACAAATGGTCTTCCACCATTATCATGAATTAAAGTATGCTTAAACCCCTTTTTAAATTCAGGAACTTCTTTTTTAACAGCCGGGATTTTTTCACCACAAATATAACCTTCCATGTATTCTTTATCATAAGGGAATTTTTCTGCTTTTTGATATCCTTTCGGTATTTTTTCGGATTTTTCTTCAAAAACATTGTATTCCTTATGTTTACGGACCCTATTTTCATCTTCAGGAATTCCCCAAATAGGTGGAGACCATTTCATTCTTTTACCTTTTTTTACAGGTTCTTTAAAAAACTTTTCTACCTTATCACAATCTTCTTTTTTAGGAATATCTTCTTTATTTTTTTTTCTTATCGTTCTTTTTTTTCTTTTATTTTCTGTTCTTCTTTTTCTCCTCCCTCCTCCACCTAGATTTTTAACGAAGACTTTGAATTCTTTAGGATACTTTTTATGAAATGCTTTGACTGTTTTCATTCTTTTCTTCCAACAGTCGTGATGGCACTTCTGTTTTAGTTGATGTTTCTTTTTATCTTTCGCGTAATTAGTCTTAATTTTATAACATGAGGTATTACATTTTTCATGATCTTTCTGAACGGATTGTTCCATTTCTGATATCATTTTTTTAAATTCATTCTGTTTAATTTTCTTAGTCTTTCTTTTTCTAGATTTATTCAACCTTTTTGAGACCCTTGTTTTCTTTCGGACCATATTTATATATTTATATAAATATTATTAAAAAAAATATTTCAAGTTTTTAAAAGTTTGAAAGTTTTTTAAAAGGCAAAAAAGGCAAAGCAAAAAATATGTTAAATCTATGTGATTTGCCGAATGATATTTTAGATATTATTTGGATTGAAAAAGAAAGAATGGAGAAAACAGATAAAGTGATTAAACAAACCAAAAGAGCAACTCTTAGAATTATAAAAGAGTTAAAATATTATAGCGAATGGTCTTTCAATTGTGAAGGGGGGGACATCGGACTATCTACACAGATTTTATGGGAAATTAAAAACCATTCGCGAGCAGATGAAGAAGAATGGACTGACCCGAGTTGCGTCCAGCCGTGTGATACACCACATTTCTGGATATATCTTATGATGGTTAGTCATTTTAATCCCTATAAGGATTATAAAATTGAAGACACACCAACTGACGGAATTTATCAATTTGAAGAAGAAAGCGACGAATATCAAATCTTAGACTCCAGCGATGAAAGCGATTAGAGTATAATAACTCCTTTATGTGTAAATAGATAGTGTCTTTAATTTTTAACAACCTACAAACGGACTGACTTTGGAAAATAATAAAAAAGAATCATTATAAATCCTCTAGAAACGAAACATATTTTTTATAGACTTCTTCTTTCGATTTATCATTGAATTGTTTTAAAAAACCTTTACAATCAAAGGTGAAGAATTTTATTAATTCAGGATCTAAATAATTACTTTTACACACAGCAGGTGTATTATGCAACTTCTTAGCTACTTTTTTTACAGATTCTTTTAGGATACTTTGTATTTTCTTTTT
>Ga0114999_10008092_pt1 | contig 11797 bp, 12 predicted proteins | sample ArcticOcean_MG_C_3_FD_89820 | JGI IMG/M metagenome (GOLD analysis project Ga0114999, IMG submission 89820) | Marine microbial communities from western Arctic Ocean - ArcticOcean_MG_CB8_126 | ecosystem: Environmental > Aquatic > Marine > Oceanic | place: Arctic Ocean: Canada Basin | collected...
ATCCTCGAACATAGCTTCACTCGCGCCTTGGACGATGCCGCCCTGAATTTGTCCTTCAACGATGATCGGATTGATCACCCGGCCGACGTCATCGACCGCGGTATAGCGATCCAGTGTCATTGCGCCGGTCTCCGGGTCAACTTCGACCTCACAGATGTGTGAGCCGTATGGAAATGCAGGTGTCCGCATCAAATTCTCGGCGTTCTCGGCAAGCCCGTCGGCTAAATCTGCCGGTAGATCGGGCGTGACTTTTATTCGGTCTGCGAGTTCGAACCAGTCTATCGACCGGTCGGTTCCTGAAATCGTAAAACTGCCTTCGCTGAATTCTATATCGCTATCGGCGGCTTCCATGACGTGGGCCGCGAGCCTTTTCCCTTTGTCGATAAGCTTGTCAGCTGCCATGACGATGACGGTGCCTGCCATGCGCATGGAACGTCCTGAATGCGAGCCTCCACCGACTGACACAAAGGCCGTGTCGCCCTGCAGTAACTCGACTTTGTCGAAGGGTACACAGAGCCATTCCGAGGCGACTTGGCAAAAGCTGGTTTCGTGTCCCTGGCCACTATCCTGGGTACCGATAACAACCTCAATACGATTGTCATCGTTGAAAGAAATCTCAGTACGTTCCAGTGGTGCTCCGGACGAGCTTTCGATGTAAGAACAAATCCCAAGGCCGCGGCGCAATCCGCTGGCTTCTGATCGAATCCTGCGTTCTGCAAACCCTGTGACGTCTGATAATTCCTGCGCGCGTTCAAGACAGTGATGATACTCGCCGCTGTCATAGGTCATGCCGAGCGGGTTGGCGAAGGGCATCTCATCACTAGTGACCAAGTTTCGCCGTCTAATTTCGAATCGATCAATCCCCATCTCTGCAGCCGCAGTGTCGACAAGCCGTTCGAGGGCGTAGATTACTTCGGGCCGACCAGCGCTTCGGTATGGGTTGGTTGGTACGGAATGGCTGAAAACGCCCCGCGCATGAACAGTGGCGCAGGGTATGGAGTAGCCGCCTGTGACTATCTCTGATCCCTTGGAAAGGGGTGTGAAAGACAATGTATAAGCGCCGATATTGGAAAGGTTGTCGGCCTTCATGGCGAGAAACTTGCCGTCTTTATCCATCGCCATTTCAAGCGAGGTTACAAGGTCGCGGCCTTGGAAGTCAGTGAGGAAACATTCTGTCCGGCTGGTGGTGTTTTTAACCGGCCTGCCAAGACGTTTGGCGGCCCACATCACCAGGGGATATTCCGGGAATAATCGATTGCGGGTCCCGAAATTGCCACCGACATCTTTCGTGACAACGCGGATTTGGTCAGGTTCGACGCCGAATATTGTGATTAATTCTTTTTGGTACCGTACTGCGCCGCCGCCGCCGGCATAAAGCGTGTATCCACCTGTCGCAGGGTCGAAGGCACCAAGACCTGCACGAGGCTCCATCGGAACACCGGTGTTTCGCGTGATGCGGAATTTCATTCGAGTAATGTGATGGGCAGCAGCGAAAGCTTTCTCGGTGCCCTCAACGTCGCCAAAGGTTGAATCGAGACAAACATTTCCCGGAATGCCATCCCATACGCGGGGGGCGCCATCTGCTGCTGCCGCTTCGGTTGCTGTCACTGATGGCAGTGGCTCATAGTCGATTTTAACCAGCTCCGCGGCATCGGTAGCGAGTTCGGCTGTTTTGGCAACCAGCATGGCGACGGCTTCGCCCGCGAAGCGTGGTTTTTCCGGTGCCAGAGGATAGTTGATGCCGAGATAGACTTGTGACCATTTTTCTTCATTCATACCGAGCCCATCGCCACCTGATGGAACCGGGCTATGGGGTATGGGGGCCAGCCCATCATCGAGCCAATCCTGACCGGTTAGCACTGTGAGGACACCGTTGATCGCGAGCGCGGCGGAGGCATCAATCGACTTTATTTTCGCGAAAGCATGCGGGGACCGCAGGAAAACAGCGTAGGCCTGATTTGTCAGGCTCGTATCATCGCTATACTCACCATTACCAGTCAGACGACGATGATCCTCCTTGCGCAGAAACGGCTTTCCGATCGCTTTTGTGTCCATGATGTCCGTCTCTCCCCTTAGCGGCCTGTTATTCGACCTTGCTCAGTATAGCTAAAGGCTACGCGTCCCTATCCAATCGATCAAGGTGAGGTCATTTCTGGATAAAAGCGGTGGCGGATTCAGCTTGGTCCGGTCGTCATTGTCGGGCCACAACGTAATTTTTAGGGCTTCGTTATTCCGCCGCAACATGTTGTAAATTTTGTCCCATAGCCGTTTAATGCCGCGGATAATCCTGGGTAGCAACCAAATTGCCAGCGCTACAAAGATTACGAACAACACCAGGAAGATGGTGGGGTTGAGCGCGACAAGCGTTAACCCCCCCAATCACCAGCCCATCTTCAATAACGGATGCCGTCCAGTTGGAAAATGGTTCAGGGGACGTGTTGATTAAAATCCGGGTGCCGGCTTTGACAGTATGACTGCCAGCGGCAACACTGCCGCCGAGACGGAAGGCCGTAAGCTGAATCTCAGGACTGACGTCGCTGACGGCGCCAGCGGCAAGAGACGCACCGGTCGGGATACGAATAAAGGTATGGAGCGTGTCCCACGTACTATCGACGCCGGGAATTTTGTTAGCAACGAACTCAACGCAATACATGAAGCCAGCGGTGGCGTGGGCGTAGCCTTGATTTCACATTATAAAGTAAGCTCCGGGATTGGTGCTATGGCAGATGGGAATAAGGGAATGAAAATACGGCATACGATGATCCGCGTGGCGGATTTGCGGCGTTCTGTGGATTTTTACACGCAGCATTTGGGGATGGATTTGATGCGTGAGCGCACCAGTGAGGTGCGAGGGGAGCGTGTTGCTTATGTCGGCTATGGCGACGAAGACGGCAATCATGCACTGGAAATCGTGGAAATGATTGAGCCTCCTGCAGAGTATGTTCATGGTAATACCTACGGTCATGTCGCACTTTTGGTGGCCAACGTGCAGGAGATGAGTGACCAGCTAAAAAGCGCTGGCGTTGAGTTTGCGCACGAGCCTCATCAAGTCCGAGCTGGCAATCCTAATATGATTGCCTTTATTAAAGATCCCGACGGCTACGAGATTGAGCTGACGGAGCGGCGATAGAGGGGCCCAGCTGGTCCATTCGCTGAGCTTGCCGTCCGTAAAAATTGCCCACGAATTAAATATTTCGTCCACAAGCGGAAAATTAGTGTCTTCATCGGGCGTCTCGCAGCTATGAGGCCAACCGCAGCCGAAGAACCACTGTTCTGTCCTTGAGCTGTATCGCTGTACATAAGCGGGCTTCCCCCATGCCGCGATGATCTGTTCTTTGGTCATTCCCTTGCGCAACTCCATGCGGCCGATAGCGCGCGCAATTGCGGTGTCTAGGGAAGAGTTTGATGCCAATTAGGACTGTACACGTTCCTTGGCTCGTGTGTGGTTGGTTTTGAGGCTCTCGCCGGTACAACCAGCGATGAGAACGTCAGCAATGGTCAGGATACAAATATTTCGATGTAAAACTGCCATTTCGTCACTCCACGTTTCGTAAGTTTATGCACCCTGATATGGGCCGCGTGAGGTGCAATTATAGGCCAAGCACAAAAATTTGAGCGGTCCACTGTCTAGGCGACCGGATTTTCGTCGAGGATTGTCATACGTCTTAGCAGGCGCCGTTTCTCAGGGGCATAATGCTGGCGAGCATGGGCTGTGCAACGATTATCCCAAAGGACTAAATCATGAACCTGCCAGACATGCTCATAGATGTTGTGCGGGCTTTCGATAAGATCGAATAGATAGTTGAGAATTGCGTCGCTCTCTTCTTTTTCGACCTCGTTAATCCGGATCGTCATGAGCCTGTTTACATAGATCGTCTTCCGCCCTGTTTCGGGATGGGTACGGATCACCGGGTGTGAATGCTGCGGGGCATCGGGGTCAATTTCGTCCGGCCGAATACTGGGGTTGGTCGCATATTTGAAATAGTTGAGCGCGGTTTTGCCTTCGAGACGTTCTTTCCAATCATCACTCAATTGATCGTAGGCAGCGCAACAATTTGCGAAACTCGTATTGCCGCCGACATCGGGAATCTCGATTGAATACAAAGTGGACGCTTTGCAAGGCTGTTCGGCATAGGCCTGATCGCAGTGAAACATCATCTCGCCAAGTTGTACGGCGGTCGCGAGCTTGGGGTCATCCTTGTTGGTGACGAACAGGAATTTCGAATCCGAATTTCTTGATGTAAGCCCGGCGATCTCACCAAAGGTCTGGCAAAACCGTTCTTGCTCTTCTTCGGTGAGTTCTTGGCCACGCAGCAGCAGAACCATGTGGTCCTGCCATGCCTGTTTAAGGGCTTGTGTATCGTCTGCCGAAAGTGCCTGCGTTAAATCGAGGCCGGAAACGATCGCGCCTGCTGCATCGGAAAGTTTTTCTACGTTTATTGCCATGGTGCCTATTGCCGTGTTGGGTTTATCATTTGAATCGAACTTTTATGGGGCCCGCCTCGTGAAGAAACAGGGAGAGCCAGTTGGCTATTATAATTAGTGATGACGATGTGCGGAAGCACTTAACGATGGCTGAATGCATCGAGGCGATGGATGTTTGCTTTGGTGATTTTGCTCAAGGAAAGGCCAAGACCCTGCCAAGGGTCCGCTACCGTGTTGAATCACCAGCAGACCCCACGCGCGAATATTTTAGTAATGTTCACGTTGGGGCGGTCCCAAGTTATGGCATGGCCTGCGTTCGTGCAGGGTCCAATATGCTGGTAAAGGGAGGCGCGCCGGGCCGTAAAACACAGGGTAGTTTAGATGCCACAAACTGGACCGTTATTATTCTGTATGATTTGAACACCGCAGAACCCGTCGCCTTTATGCATGAATCCTATATGAGCGGCGTACGGGTTGGCGCGACCACTGGCGTCGCTGTCGATAAAATTGCCCGCGACGATGTGACGGAACTCGGTCTTTTTGGCACCGGGCGGCAGGCGCAGGCCAATTGTGAAGCCATTTGTACAGCACGACCTTCGATCAAGCGCGTGAAGGTCTATAGCCCGACAAAGGAGAACCGGGAAGCTTTCCCAAGCTTGGTTCAATTGGAGGGCGTTGAGATTGTCCCCGTTGATAACTCGGACGAGGTTGTTGTTGGCGCAGATATCGTCTGCTCTATGACGAATTCAACGACGCCGACATTTGACGGAAACCTTCTGGTGCCTGGTCAGTTGGTCATCTCCGTGGCGAATTCGGACGTGACGCTTAAACGCCATGAGGTGGATGAAACCACGTTCACGCGAGCGTCTGATATCGTTATCAATGATTGGGAAAGTGTCGTGTCGAACCGGCAGACCGAACTCCTTGATCTGATTGAGAAGGGTACGGTTGACCAGGATTGCATCGTCGAACTTGGAATGCTCTGCACGGGAGAGGCTACGGTCAAGCAAACCAACGAGAATATTGTTTACTACAAGAATAATACGGGGCTCGGGATGCAATTCGCAGCAGCAGGCGCTGTAGTCTACAACAAGATGAAGGGCGATGACACCAATCGGGTTGTTCCGCGGGAGTGGTTGGCTGCCGAGGAATATGCCTAACGCCAGGAGGTAGGATATGCAGTATCGCGAATTCGGCCATTCCGGCATCAAGCTGTCCCGTATAGGGCTTGGTTGTTTCAGTATGTCGGGCGCGTACGGGGCTGCAGATGATGCCGAATCTATCGCGACAATCCATCAGGCAATGGAACGCGGCGTCAATCTTTTGGATACGTCAGCCCGCTATGGTGGTGGTCATAATCACCGGTTGATTGGCGAAGCGATAAAGGGACGCCGGGATAAGGTCTTTATCCATTCAAAGACCGGCACCATCCGGGATGACAACGATCGCAGCGTTGCGGCCGGCAGTGGTACGCCGGATCGATTGCGGGAAATTTGCGAACTTAGTCTTAAAAACCTTGGCATCGATTATCTTGATGCGATGTGCCAGTCGCGGGTCGACCCGACGATTCCAATCGAGGAATCGGTGGGCGCGGTTTCCCGGCTAGTCGAAGAAGGCAAGGTTCGCTTTATTGGTCTGTCAGAAGCGGCGCCGAATACGGTGCGCGGGGCTGCCAAAGCCCATCCTATTGTCTCGTTACAGTTTGAGTATTCTTTGTGGACCCGCGATGTTGAAGACGGACATCGGGATACCTGTGATGACCTTGGCATGGCGCTGATGGCCTATGCACCGCTTGGCTATGGTTTTCTAGCTGGGGTTGTTGATAAAGCCGGGTCGCAGTCGGGTGATGACATACGCGGCAAGTTCCCACGGTTTTTCGAAGAAAATTTCGACGCCAATCGCCAACGGGTTAAGCAGCTTGAGGCGTTCGCGATCGATAAAGGCGTGACGGCCGCGCAAATAGCGATCGCCTGGGTCCTCGCACAAAACGATAATGTGTTTCCGATTCCTGGCTGCAAAAGTAGAAAGCATCTCGACGAGAATCTCGACGCGGTTGATGTTGATTTGACACCTGATGATCTTGTGCGGCTTGATGAGATGTTTCCAAAAGATGTTGCGGCTGGTACGCGCTATCCGCCCGGTGGCATGCAGCGGGTAAATTTGTGAAGCGTCGCTAAATTAAGCGCTAACTGGGAGCAGTATGATGGGGCAATATTCGGTACCCGCTTTTAATAAGTTCATTGCGGATCTGCAGGCGCATTTCGCTAAAAATCTCCCTGAGACCGAACAATGGGAAGGTGTCCAACCTTTTCTAAAGGCACTAATCGACGACGAACAGCTTCGGGAAGTGTCAAAGAGTTGGGAACGGAAAAAGGGCAGGGAGTACATCCTGCATCATGACGCTGAATATGACTTCTTTGTTGGGGCGTTGGTCCGCGAGCCGAAACACATGGCCAATGCTCATGATCACGGACCGACCTGGACGATCTACGGTGTTCTCGATGGTGAGGAAGTGACCCATGTCTATGACCGGGTTGATGACGGCAGCAAGCCTGGCTTTGCGAAGTTAAAATTGAAAGTTCGGTCGGAAGCACCGACCGGCACTGTTGACGTCGTGCCGCCGCACATTCCGCATGCCGAGAATGGCGCGAGTCCTCGGTCAGTGGCCATTACGGTCAGGACGACCAAGCCAGGCAGCTATGATCAGATTATGTTCAACCTCAAAACTGGGAAAACGGGAACATCCCGTGGATTAGAATTGGTGCCGCTTGCGGTTTAGGGCCAGAAAGAGAGGCCATTTATGAACGATGGACAGATACACGGGCATCGGGCGCGCATTGGCTACACGGTGGCCGCGGTCACTACTGAAATCTATCCGGTAGACTGGTATCGCGTCGTTCCTGACGGGGTGTCGCTCATGATGATCACCCTGCCGCTTGGCGAGCGGTCTCCGGAAGATGTTGAGAAGTGCTATCAAATTTCCATTGAGTCAGCGCATACCATGGCGCGGGCGGGTGCAGATTTGGTCCTGCTGGGAGGGTTGCCGATCAATATCTCCAAGGGCGATGACACCGTCGATACGCTTATGCAGAAGCTGGAGAGCGAAATTGGTGTGAAGATGTCATGCTCGGCGTTGGCTCAGGTCAATGCCTTTGCCGCGCTTGGGGCGCAAAAAGTTTGTATCGTCCATCCATTTTTAGATGATCAGAGTCCCCGCCACAGCAGCCATATGAGTGGGTTTTTCGGGCTGGATCCGACCGGTGTGTATGCCGGTGGTTCAAGCCTCGTCGCCCTCGGTACTTTGCCGCCGGGTCGGGCGCTTGAATGGGGGCGAGCAGCGATGACAGCCAACCCAGATTCGGACACGCTTTACTTTGGCTGTCCGCACTGGACAGTAATCGATGCCATTCAGCCACTCGAAGAAGAGTTTGGCATCAGCGTTATGACGTCATTACAGGCAATCGCCTGGGAATCTATGCGAAAGACTGGCATCGATGACCGGATCAAGGGTTTTGGCCGATTGCTCAGCGAGTTTTAAACTTCGTATGATGCAGGGTTATAGAACCTTCGATTAAAAACACCGAGAAATACAAATGGCAGATTTAACCTCACCCGGTATTTCAGTTTCCCGTCGCGAAGACGGGATTGGGGCGGAAGTATCTGGCGTTAATTTGTCTTTGCCTCTGAGCAGCGAGGCGTTTGCGGCAATCAACGAGGGCTTTGAGCGATATCGCCTTCTTGTATTTTGCAAACAGGATCTGTCGGTCAAACAGCAGGTCGAGTTCAGCGAGCGGTTTGGTCGTCTTGAAAAATTCCCTGATCCCAAGGATCAGGCAGAAGGCTACGAGACCGTTCTTCGAGTCTCCAATATCGAACGGGAGTCCGGTAACATCAAACCGGTCGATGACCCCGGCCATAAATCGTTCACGCTTGGGACGTCCTCCTGGCATATCGATAGCTCGTTCAGAACACTGCCGTCCCGGGCCTCTATGTTATACGGCAAAGAGATTCCGGCGGCGGGCGGTGATACCATGTTTGCTGACACGACACGCGCCTATGATGCTTTGCCTGAAAACCAGCGCGCCGAACTCCATGGTATGACAGTTATTCATGATTTTGAGGAAACCCGTCGCCGCCATAATCTGCCGCCGCGATCAGCAGAGGTGCAGGCGGCAACACCATCGGCCCGGCATCCGCTGGTCACCGAACGTGAGAATGGACGGCGGGCACTCTTTATCGGCTCGCATGCGGCGGGCATTGATGGACTGACCTATGACGAAGCTCGCGCGCTTATCGATGAACTGGAGGCATTGGCTAACGCGCCTGATTGCACCTATCGCCACAAATGGCATAGCGGGGATTTGGTGATGTTCGACAATATCTGCGTGATGCACCAGGCCTTGCCCTACGACCTCGTCAATACCCGCCGCCTTTTGCACCGAACGACTGTCGCCGGTGAAAAGCCGCTTGCCAGGGTTGGCTAAGAGGTCTGACGACGATCTAATAGTGAATGTGGGGAATAACTGGTCGGAGTGAGAAGATTCGAACTTCCGGCCCCCGCCTCCCGAAGGCGGTACTCTACCAGGCTGAGCTACACTCCGACCGCAGCGGAATTTATAGCCCCGCAAACAGGGAACCGCAAGCGCAGGCACCGCTTGCGCGCATTTATCCTTTTTGGATTGTCTTGGAAATTAGTAAGAGCGCTCGACCGAGAATTTGGCGGCTTCGGCCAGGGCGGCTTTGTGTTCACTATCGGGGAAGATCGACAGCGCGTCCAAAGCCTTGCGGCTATAATCACGGGCGCGTTCGATGGTCGCGAGCAGGGCGCCTGATTTCTCGAGGTATTGAACGGCGCGTTTGAAGTCGCCCTTTTTTTGTTCAAGGTCCTCGAGGGTCCGACGCCAGAAAGTGCGTTCTTCCTCGTCACCCGCCCGGAAGGCGAGGACAATTGGCAGGGTAATCTTGCCATCGCGGAAATCATCACCGACAGCCTTACCCAAAGTTGTCTGCTGAGCCGAATAATCCAGAACATCGTCAATCAACTGAAAAGCCATGCCGATGTGATCACCATAGGTTTCGAGAGCTAGTCGCTCTTCGACAGGCCGGTCAGAAACGACGGCGCCGATTTCGGCGGCAGCGGCAAATAGTTTCGCGGTCTTCGCTTGAATGACTTCGAGATAATTCTGCTCCGTCGTGTCGGTGTCATTGGCGGTAACCAGCTGATGTACTTCGCCCTCGGCAATGACCGATGAGGCGCGTGACAGGATTTTAAGAACTTCCAGCGAACCGTCAGCAACCATCAATTCGAAGGCGCGGGAAAAAAGGAAATCGCCAACCAGGACAGAGGCTTTATTGCCCCACACCGCATTTGCGGTTGCTGCGCCGCGCCGGAGATCGCTTTCATCAACGACATCGTCATGCAGCAATGTGGCGGTATGAATAAATTCGACGCAGGCGGCCAGACCGACATGGCGGGATTCTGTGTAGCCGCAAAGTCGGGCCGAACTCAGGGTTAACATGGGGCGCAGGCGTTTTCCGCCGGCGGCGATGATGTGGCCTGCGAGCTGCGGTATGAGCAGGACAGGGCTTTGCATTTGTTCGAGGATAACCTCGTTGACACCCTTAAGGTCGTCGGCGGTTAATGCAATTATCCGGTCAAGCGTGGGCGGCTTTTGCGCGTCTCGCTTGTCATTCAGATCGACGACAACTGTCACGTTTTTCTCTTCAACCTTGATCCTGGGAGCCTTAAAGGCGAGCATAGAACAACCGGGTATAGCGTCAAGCGACCTAATAGGTTGATGTCAAATAGTCGCACCTGAGATGTGGCCAGAAACTTCGTCTGATTTGGAATAAAATATGAAGGAACTTGTACGCTCTAACGATCCGGTGCTTCTTGACTGGTTGCAGGTCCTGCTGCGTGACTTTGGTATCGAAACCGTCGTTTTTGACGCTCATATGAGTATTCTGGAAGGCAGCGCTGGTGCTATTCAGCGCCGCCTCATGGTTTTGGACGAAGATTTTGATGCGGCACGTGCGCGGGTCACCGATGCCGGAGAAGGTCACCAGCTTGCCTGAGGAGGTGAAAGGAGTTCTGACAGAAGACGCGATGCTCGGTGGCAAAATCCGTCTGCAACAACCCAAAGAAGGCTTTCGGGCGGCAATCGATACAGTTTTTTTGGCGGCAGCCGTTCCTGCTAAAGCTGGTCAGTGCGTTTTGGAAGCTGGTACAGGGTCAGGCGCCGCGGCACTCTGTCTGGCGCACCGTGTCGAGGGTGTAAAAATTACTGGTATCGACGTAAACCCTAGGATGGTTTTATTGGCAGATGCCAATATTCAATTGAACCGGGAGGCCGAAACAATTCGCGTCGCCGTTGGTGATGTCGCGGGTCGTTTGCCTGAAGACTTCGATGCGGCTTTCGATCATGTCATGATGAACCCGCCTTATCTTCCCGATACATCTACTCACGTGTCTCCGAACCCGGACAGGGCTCTCGCGACGGTAGAGTCGGGGGCAGACTTAAAGCGTTGGCTGAAATATGGACATGATGCTCTGCGGAGTAAGGGGTATCTAACGGTAATCCACCGGGCTGACCGGCTTGATGAGGTGATCCAGTCTCTTTCCCCAAATATGGCCGGTATTGCTGTATTGCCGTTGTGGCCACGCGATGGGGAAGAAGCGAAACGCGTCATCGTTCAGGCCCGCAAAGGGGTTCGCAGCCCCGCTCGAATTTTACCGGGCTTGGTCATTCATGAAGCAGATGGCAGCTATACAGAGGCTGCGGCCGCGGTACTAAAAGGTATGCATCTGTCGCTTTGAGACGCTTGGCAGCGGGCGACCGGATGCTTATGTTCCATCCATGGATATTAGTAAAATCAAAGAGTTCATCTCAAGCTGGATGGCGCGAATCCCGCTGAGTTATTTCAATGACCCCGACCCCGTTGTGTCTGTGATACGGCTCTCTGGCATTATTGGACAAGTTGGTCCGGGGCGCTCCGGCTTAACGCTGGATGGTCTTGAAAAATCGATAGAACGCGCGTTTTCCGGCAAGCGGGTTAAGACAGTGGCCTTGGTGATCAACTCGCCAGGAGGATCACCGGTTCAGTCGGCCCAGATTGCGCGCCGTATTCGGGAACTCGCTGAAGAAAAAGACATTACGGTTGTCGCTTTTACCGAAGATGTTGCGGCTTCTGGTGGTTATTGGCTGGCCTGTGCCGCCGATGAAATATTTGCGGATGCGAATTCAATAATCGGATCAATCGGGGTGGTGTCGGCTGGGTTTGGCTTTACTGAAGCTATCGAACGGCTGGGTGTCGAGCGCCGGGTCCATACCATGGGCAAACGCAAAGGCATGCTTGATCCGTTTATGCCTGA
>Ga0114999_10008097_pt1 | contig 11791 bp, 11 predicted proteins | sample ArcticOcean_MG_C_3_FD_89820 | JGI IMG/M metagenome (GOLD analysis project Ga0114999, IMG submission 89820) | Marine microbial communities from western Arctic Ocean - ArcticOcean_MG_CB8_126 | ecosystem: Environmental > Aquatic > Marine > Oceanic | place: Arctic Ocean: Canada Basin | collected...
GAAAGACCCGTCGCCGTCGTCGGGCCAAACGAACTCAACAGATAATCGCTATAGAGGGCTAACAGATTTTTATCCATGATCAAAAAGATAAACAAAAGCCTCAAGGCTGCGTAACATCAGTTATTTAATACTAATTGTGGTACGAAGGACGTGAAATGGGCGTTGGTGTGCAGTTCACGTTTTTCAAAGTGCGTTAGTAGAACAAGAACCTCTCGCCAACCAATATTTGTCACCGCAGGCCGGTAGGGGGTCTCGCCGGCGGCGGTTTGTGGGGGCGAGGCCGGGGGCAAAGGGCGGCCGGGACTCACAGCCCAAAGGGCTGTGGGGGAGCCGGGCAGGCCGCCCTTGGGCATTCACAAACCGCCAGAGGCGGGACCCCCTACCGGCCGTCCCCCGACATAACAAGAAAACACCATGGATTTCCTAGAAAACCTCTTACCCAAACTCCAAGACCACTACCAATACGTTATAGCCATCCTCATCATCGCCATCTGGCGCATCTACAGCACCATCCACCGCATCATCCAGACCCACAAAGCCAAAGAGAACCGCCAACACTGGACCAACGACAATACCTTTGACGCACCCGAAACCCCCAAAACACCGCGCCGCCGCATCCCCCTAATCTGACCCCATGGACCAAGACCCCGTCACCCACCCCAGCTACGCCATGACCGAACCCCAATTGGTCGCCGTACTCACACGACAGCAACACCAGTACAACGACCACTTTCGCGCCGTGACTAGCCGCGAACTCGCCCGCCGCGGCACCGACCTCGAAACCCTGCTCAACAGCGTCGCCGTGCGCTTCCAAGACAAAGAACCGCAAGCCGCCACCATCGACCAGGCCCTAGCCAAACTAGACGAAGAAACGCCCCTGTGGACCCTGTGGACCTTCACCAATTTTTTTGAGGAAGCTTTGGTAGTACAAAAAGACAGCCGCACCTGGGTGGTGCACCACTACGCCAACGACGAGTACACCCATTCATCTTTTGTCGCCAACCGCGCCCGCCTGCAAGAGCTGCTGAGCCGTTTCCTGCGCCTGCAAAGCTGGGATGACCTCGTCGAAACCACCCACCAACTCGATTCTTGGAAAGCCCTAATCGACTCCAAATCCACCAAGTACCTGGCTAAAGTTGCCGCCGAACTCGACAAAGCCCAGATCCCCTACACCGTCAAATCGCCCCTCATATCCGGTGCCCAAGAAAAATGGCTCTCGGTGATAGTACCCGAAGAAGAAATGGCCGCAGCCAACACCGTTTTGGATGACATCGAAAAACAGCTGCTCGACCTCTACCACCGCGCCACCGAATTGGCCGATACCACCAACCGCATCGAGGAAGTGCGCATCTACGACCTGCTCGTCGACATCGTACCCCACAACCCGGCCGTATTCTACAACCGCGGCAGCGCCTTGCTCGAAATGGACCACTACCAGGACGCCGCCGATTCCTTTATTGAAGCAGTGTCCATCATCGTCGATCAGGAAAGCAAAGAAGTGCGCTTTGACGGCAGACCCCGCGGCCGCATGGGCGGCACCTTCGGCATGGCCATGACCCTCTTTGACTCCCTAGCCCGCGCCCGAGAGAAAACACCAACCGCAACCCCACCCGATTACCCCGAACTCATCGACGATGCCGAACTCTTCCTCCTCCAACTAACCGAGCTCTTGCCCAACTACACTCGCATCCTCCACTGCCTGGCCAATATCTCCCGCCTCAAACAGGACCTGCCCAGAGTCGAAAGCCTCTACGAAGATATCTTGGCCATTGACCCCAAAGACCAACTGGCCCACACCAATCTAAACTACCTGAAATCCGCAAACACTGCCGAGCCTACCAATACATGATCGAGATCTCTTTCTTCTTGACTTTGCCTTTGCGGTGGGGTGATTTTCAAACAGTGCTCTAAGGGAGCCTCCAGTCCGCGGCAAGGGTTAAACCCACCTTCTGCAGATACCATAGACCTTCTTTCTGCCTGATCTGAGCGGACGCCAGGCGCATGCGAAAGAGGGTATTTTTATGTCCAAACAACTTCCCCCCCAACCTCATCTCGATTCCCTCAAAAAGCAGGCTCGGCAGCTGCTCAAGGGGTATAAGTCCGACCAGCCCGACGCGGTCGAACGGATCCGTACGGTGCTGGCCCAGTTGCCGCCTTCGGCGACGCAGAGCTTGACGCTGCGCCACGCCCAGCAGGTAGTGGCGCACGAGTACGGCTTTTCGAGTTGGCAGAAGTTGGCCGCTGAGGTGGGCCAACCCACCCCCGCGCAAGAGCCGCAAAATTGGTATATAGCCCACTACGACCGCATGGCGCGCGGCTTGATCGCAGCGCTGCGCACGGGCCGGGAAGAGGCGTTTGGGCGACACAACAATCCCATGTGGCAACAGCTCCAACAGAGGTGGCCGCGCTTTGCCGCAACCTCCCGCGCCGAGATTCTCAGTACCGAGCTGTCACTGGAGGAAGCGCGTGAAGTGGTAGCACGCGAGAACGACTTCCAGAGTTGGACGCAACTAGAGGCAACCGTGAGTGCCCATACCTCGGGACCGCTGGTCAATAAGGAACAACTGCGCGGACTGGAGCGGCTGCACGACGAATTCGCGCGGCGTCTGGCCATCAACTTCACCTCTGCGGCAGACGTAGATCGACAGGTGGATGTGAACACGGCCTTTGTTGACCTGACTTCGTACGGGGAATTTATCCTCTCCATCAGCAGCCCCAACCGCAGCCCCAAGGGCTCTTTTCGCCTCCAGGTGGACGGTCTCGACGGCGATGTGGTGCTGGATATCGCCATGCCGGTGGTCCAGGGGCTAATGGCCGCCGGTGGAGATCGGGACAACGAGCGGACGCGACTGGAGTATTTCGCCGAGCGCATCGCCCGCGATCTAGAAAAGGTCTGGGCGCCGATTCACCAGATCGCGGTGCGCTCATTTGAACTCTACACCGATCCCGCTGCACTCGAGATAGCACCGGCGCACGGGATTGTCACCCTGCTAGCCTTTGAGGCCAAGGCGCGACCGGCGGAGACCGGGTGGAGCGGGCTGGTGAGTTTGTGTTATCCGTCGTCGATAGTAGAATTGCAGCCTCAATTGGCAGAGCACGGGCCGAAGGAATTGATAGCGGGCGCTTAGGGCGCCGCAAGCGCAAGAACGGCAAAGCCCCCCGCGTCACTGGGCGCGGGGGGGTTGCCAATGGAATTACTCTTCTAACTCCAGCGCCCGCATCTGCGCCGACCAATCGCGCCACATATCCTCCTGGGGCGGCTCTTCCTGCGCCTCATGGAGATCCTGCTTGAGATAGTCGTAGAGCACCGCCTGGCGGATGCGCCGCGTCGTATTGGGGCCAGCCATATGACCCAGCCGTTGGTGCCAGAAAACGATATCCCCCGGCTCCCCATAACAATCCACCGGCTCCTGCTGGTTAAAGTACTCGCGCAGGCGTTCGTACTCCTCGGTCTTCTCGTTCTTGTACTGCGAGTCGAAAGCGTAGTAAAATTTGCGGTGACTACCCGGCCACACCATAAAACTGCCCCCCCCTGGCTCAACGCGGTCAATATAACCGACCACACCCAAATTAAAGGGATGCCCATCGCAGTGGCAGGTCAAATCCGGCACCGCATGATCCCCATAGGGCAGAGTACAATAAATGCCGCGAATGCGCTCGGGCTCCACCAACGTCCCCTCCCCCAAAAATTGCTCCGCCATTTCCCAAATAGCAGAATTTTTGGCCAACAACCGCACCATCCACTCCTCCCCACCAGGCTCGCGGAAATTCCAGCGAAAACCGCGCCGCGCATTGTCCCCATCCCCTGACTCCTCTGCCTCGGCAAACGGCCCAACCCAGGTATCCGGATCTTCTCGCCTCCTCCCCGGCGGCGCCCCATCCCACAGCCGCGCCCGCGCCCGTTCCATCAACTCAGCATCGAGCACACCCCGCTTAATCAAATACCCATTGCACTTAAAAAAAGACATCTCCTCGACAGTTAGCAGCATAGAAAAATCTCCTCCCTCTCAGAATACATAAAGCACCCAATGCTGTCCACCAACCTAGACCTCCCAGGAACACTTCACCCTCTCTCCAACCAGGCAGTTGATCCCCAAGCTCTAATTGTGTACAATCCTGCAGACTAATATTACTTAGCCAGCGGAGATCATTCCAGAACCAACGCCTCACTCAAGAAAGGACCCACCCCATGTCACAACTCCCCCCCGTCATCCGCAACTGGCGCGAAACCGACCCCTACGTCAGCCACGAAAACGCCATCATCTGGGCCATCCTCACCGCCCGTGACGACGACAATAAACACCCCACTGCCTGCCTCGAACACATCAGCGGCTTCGCCCGCCATTCGGTGCAGGGCGGCAAAGAATCCGATTACCACCAGCACGAAGATGCCGAACAGTTTTATTACGTCCTCTCCGGCCGCGGCGACGTCCTCATCGGCGACACCCGCCACCCCGTGCGCCCGGGCTCAGTAACCTATTTTCCGCCCAAGACACCGCACCAGTTCTTCAATACCGAAGAGGACGAGTGGTGCGAACACCTCATCATCACCTGCTCGGTAAAACGCGAAGGCAGCCAGCAGCGCGTGCTCAATTGGCGCGACGTCAAACCCACCGCCGGCCAGCACGGCGCCGCCGTCACCTGGCACCTGCTCGAATCGGTGGACGAGAAAGAAACCAGCACCGACCAGCCCTGCCTGCTGGGTTTCCACTACCTGGCGCAACAGGCACTGACCCGCGGCAAAGCCTCGGACAACCACAAACACGACGACAAAGAACAAGTCTACTACATCATCGAAGGCAACGGCACCGTGCTCATGGACGGCGACGTCTACTACGTGTCCGAGGGCGACGCCGTCTACCTACCGCGCGGCGCCTGGCACCAGATTATCAACGAGGACTACGACGGCTGGTTCACTTACCTCGTCATCAGTTAAAAACATCGCGAAACGAGATGACCATGTGGACGCGCATCGTTCTCTTTATAGCTCTGATGGCGAGCACCGCCTGCGAATCGACGCTGGAGGACGGCATCGCCCGCCTGCGCAGCGACGACCCTATGGTGCGCGAAACAGCCATGCGCCATCTGCTGCTGGCCAAGGACCGAGCCGTCGGCCCCCTAGTGGCAGCCCTGGACGACACTTCGGTTGCCACCGGCCGGCCCGAGTTGGCCGACGTGCTGGTCAGCCTCATGGTGCGCGTCGACGATCCCCGTATCGTCGACGCGCTAGAGCACCACATGATCGCCGATCCGGATGTGGGGGTACGCCAGCGCATTGCCTACAAAATGGGCTTGCAGAGTAAAGCGGCCTTTGCCACAATCTTTATGCGCGCCGTAGAAGACACGGCGGCAGCCGTGCGCCAGCAGGCCATGCGGGCCCTGGCCCGGATAGAAAATCAGCTAAAGGCAGAACAGAAGGAGGAATTGCTGCAGCTGGCCAAAGGCTTGGTGCAAGACCCCGATCAGGAGGTGCGCATCGAGGCCATGTTTGTGCTCGAGAGCCACGTCGGGAGACTAGTCGATGCGGCGCGCCAGCAGGCGCTCAAGGCCGAGTTGGCGGCGGCCGACTCAATTTTTGCCCGGGCCTTGAGCTATGCGCCCAAGAGCAAAAACGTCAATTACTTTCTGGCGCTTTTCTACTACGAAAACGACCAGCAGCAGCGCGGTATAGATTTGTGGCGCCACCACGGCCAATTGCTGGACGTGCCGCAACTCTCCAGACCGCCGACCATCGACGGACAGCTCGACGAGGCGGTCTGGCAAGAGGCGGCCAGGGTCGATTCTTTCTATCACTACGGCTTCCACACCGCCTCCTTCCGCACTCGCACCCACACCCAGGCGTACGTGGGTTATACCCGAGACGCCCTCTACATTGGCATGCACTGCCAAGACGCCCAGCCCGAAAACCTGATCGTCGCCAGCCCAAAACACGATAACCGGAGTTCGCTGCAGGACCTGGTGGAATTTTTTATCGATCCCAGCGGCACTCTGCAGTCCCACTACTTCATCAACGTCAACAGCGTCGGGGCCGTCAACGACGCCTGGACATCGTCTGGCGCCTCGGATGGCAACCGCGATTATGAGTGGAACGCCGACGCCGACGTCAGCACCCATGTAGGAGCGGACTTCTGGTCGGTCGAATACAAGTTCACCCTGGGACAAGCTCGGGCACCGCGGCCGACACCGGGCACCTTATGGGCTTTTAACTTGCAGCGCGGTTTTCGCCGCGGCGAGTGGAGCCAGTGGGTGCGCACCTACAGCAATCTCAATTTTTTTCCTATGGGTTATCTCTTTTTCCAGTGACGGCAGATGAATATCACAACAAACCAGAGGAGCAATGGACAAAATCCGAATCGGCATCATCGACTGCGGCGGCATGGCCCGCGCCCACGCCTCGCGCTTTAGCGAAGTACTGCACCGCATCGAAATCAGCGCCGTGGTCGACATTGAACCAGAGCGGGCCCAGGCCGTGGCCGACCTGCTCGACAACGACCCGGTAGTGGAAAGCGACTACCGCGCCATCTACGAGCACGTCGACGCCGTGCTCGTCGTCACCCCCCACCACCTGCACCACCCCATCGCCATCGACTGCCTGCGCGCCGGCAAACACGTGCTGGTAGAAAAACCCATGGCGCTGGATCAGGCGCAATGCGTCGAAATGATCGCTGCAGCAGAAAAGGCCAACCGCGTCCTCATGGTCGCCTACTGCATGCGTTTCCACCCTCTGATCGTCAAGATGAAAGAGCTAATCGACGCCAAAGCCTATGGCGATATCTTCCAACTCTCCATCTGGACCGAACAGCTCACCCAACGCGACGAGGAAGGCCATTGGTCGCGTAGCGCGGCAACCTTGGGCGGCGGCCAATTTTTTAGCCACGGCTGCCACTACATCGACCTGATGTTGTGGATGCTTGGGCGACCGGTGCGCGGCAACCACTACGGCACCAACCGCTGCACCCCCTGGATGGAAAGGGAAGGCACCAGCAACGTCACTATCGAATTTGAGGACGGCATCCTCGGCTACCACTTTGGCACCTGGGGCGCCCGCGGCACCCGTCTGAAATACGCCTTCCACGCCCATTGCGAACACGGCATGCTCGAAATTGATCTGCGCGCCGGCCAATTAATCGCCCACGGACGCGCCGCCGAACACGTATCGGGCCAGGCCGCCAACCAACAACAGGAAGAGGTCCTACTCCAGGCCGAACACGCCAAACCGACCGAAGAAGAAATGGTCCATTTCCTAGACTGCATCGAAACCGGTGCCAAACCCCTGACCGATCCGGTTGGCAGCTTGGAGGGTCTGCAGGTTATCTGGAAACTCTACGAAGCCGAAGAAAATAATCAAGTCGCCGACCTTCACGGCCTCGGCCTCGGCAGCTACGCAGGATAATGACAATGGAAAACATCAAAATCGGCTTGGTCGGTCTAGGCCACCGTGGCCTGGGCTGGTTGCGCAACCTGCAACGAATCCAGGGCTACCAAATCACCGCCCTATGCGACCCCATCACCGCCCTCCACCAACGCGCCCTAGACGCCGTTGAATCACCCGACTCGGTGCAGACCTACGCCCGCTACGAGGACCTGCTGGCCAACGCCGAGGTGGATGCTGTTGCCCTCTGCGTGCGCTGCCGCGAACAAGGCGCTCTGGCCGCTATGGCCCTTGAGGCTGGCAAACACGTCAATTCTGAGGTGCCGGCAGCTCACACCCTGGAAGATTGCTGGCGCATCGTCGCCGCCGTCGAGAACAGCGGCTGTATCTATCAACTAGCCGAACAGGTACGCCATTGGGGCGTTTTCGACGCCTGGCGCGGCTTAGTCGCCGCCGGCCGACTGGGCCGCGTCACCTTCTGCGAAGGGCAGTATATCGGCTACTACGGCACGCGCCAATTTTTTCAGGATCCGGACGGCGGCCAGTTCTACGCAGTCGAAGACCTCGATGATCATCCCGAAGCCCAACCCACCTGGCTGCACCAAATGCCACCCATCCACTACCTGCCCCACGAACTCAGCCCTATGCTCAAAGTGCTAGACGACCGCGTCGTCCAGGTGGTGGGCATGAGCACGGCGACACCCAGCTATTCCCATCCGCAAATTAGCCAGCCCGATATCCAGGTGGCGCTGATGAAGACCGCAAAGGACGCGCTGCTGCGCCTAGCCACCGGTTTTACTCAGCCGGTGTCGCACGAGCGCGGCCACCACTGGTACCAAATCATGGGCACCAACGGCTCGGTCGAGTGGAAACGCTCGGGCCGCGGCAAACCACTTATGTGGCTGGCCGACGAACAAATGCACGACATGGCCGAAGTCGACTGGGACAGCCGACGCACCAACGCGCACCAACTAGCCCACGGCAGCGGCCACGGCGACGCCGACTACTACGTCCACGCCTCCTTCCGCGACGCCGTATTGGGTGTCGAAGCACTGGAATTTGACGTCTACCAGGCCATGGACACAGCGGCACCGGCCATTCTGGCTGCCGACTCCATCGATGCCGACAGCCAGCCCCGAGCCGTGCCCGATTTCCGACCCGGTCCACACCGAGCCGCCGGCCAGATACCCGGAGCAGCGAGCTGATGCGCGTCGGCATTCTGCGCCACGGGCCCGACCTCTCGCTCTACGTCGGAGAAATGCTGCAGACCTGGGGGCTGACCCTCTACGATTTTGTCGATGCGGACGGATTAGACAAACTTGATCCGGCGGCGATGCCGGTGCTCCTCTGTCCCACTCATGAGACAGGTGGGCGCGACACAGCGGCCTTGCTGACCTATGCCCAGCGCGGCGGCACAGTGGTATGTTTCTTGCCCAAGGGGGAACTTGCCGCCGCCGCCGGCCTCGTCTACCAGAGCGAAAAGGTCGGCCCGCTGCGCTTGCGTTCTTCGTTCTACCCAGTCTCTGGTTTGGGTGGCGAGTTACTACCCATCGTCGGGCCGGCGGCGACTTACGCTTGTCAATCCGCCGCTCACACCATTGCTTACCTCTCCCATCCCGGCCGCTACCACGACGAAAGTGTCGGCGCGGTGCAATGCCCGCAGGAGCGTGGCCGCATTGTTGCCTTTGCCTTTGACCTGCCGCTCTGCGTGCTCTATTTGCGCCAGGGCGACCCGGCCCGCGCCGAATACATCCCTGCAGGCGACGGTTGCGCCCGGCCTTCGCATATGGCCGCCGACCTCGGTCCCAGCGACGCGGCCTGGGTGCCCTTTGCCGACTTGCTCGCTCGTTTTCTGGTCGACCTAGTGCGCCGTTACCTACCGGCGCCGGTGCCACTGTTTTCCCACCTGCCCGATATGGCGCCGGGCATCCTGCTCTACTCGGGCGACGAAGACGGCGCCGAGGTGGCGGCCAACGAAGACGAGTTCGCCGCCGTGCACCAGGCAGGTGGCCGCATGAATCTCTACATCATCCCGGACCGCACCCTATCTACCCGGCAAGACGCGATGCGTTACGCCCAGCACCACGACCTGGGTCCCCATCCCAACCTCCGCCCGCTCGACGGCGAACCCATAGCCGCGCGCCTGGCCCAATTCCGCCAACACATCGAACTCTTCCAAGAGCACTTTGGCCTGCCGGCCCGTTCCTTGCGCAACCACTGCACCGCCTGGGCCGGTTATCTAGAACCAGTCGAGATCATGGAAGAGTTAGGCGTGGGCATGGACGGTAATTACTTTTCGGGCACCTATATGCGCGACCGTATGGCGGCACCCTATGCCGGCTTTGGCGCCGCCATGCCCATGCGCTTCTGCGCCCCCGAAGGCCGCCTCTTCAACGTCTTCCAGCAACACACCCACCTATCCGACGATGTAATTTTTGGCGACGCCGATTATTCCTACAAACTCTCGCCGCAAAATTTTGCCCCCATGTCGGCCCGCATCCTAACCGACGTCGCCACCCGCTTTCACACTCCCTATACCGTCTGCATCCACCCGGGCAATTGGGTAAAGTATTCGCAAGACCAGGGCCGCGCGCTCCTAGACCACGCCAGCGAACGCGATTTGCCCATCTGGTCTTTTGACCAATGGCTCAACTTCTGGGAAGCGCGCCACACCTGGCGTTTTATCCAAGTTTTTTGGGACGGCGCCACCTTGCAATGTAGCGCTACGGGTGATAAGTTAAATAGTGACCTGCGCCTCGTCCTCCCCCTCCACTTTGAGGATAAGGATCTGAACGAGGTACTAATAGGTGGCAAACCAGCCCCGTGGCAACCCGTACAGCGCTACCACGAACGGATAGCCTTAATCGACGTCCGCGGCTATGGACTGGAATTTACCCTAACCGCCCGCTACCTGAAACGGTAATACCAACTATGTTTTGTAACACCATGAATTCTACGTAATCGTCTATTTCACGCCCTTTCATTTTCGAACCGAGAATTTTTCTATGACCACACTCCATCCTCCCACCCTCAGCGACGCCGAACTGGCAACTTACCACGACCAGGGTTACGTCCGCCTCGGCCACGTCGCCCCCGCCGCAGAAATCGAAGCCATGTGCCAGCGCATCGACGACATCATGCTGGGCAAAATCAGCTACGACAATATGCTCATGCAATTGTGTCCCTCCGCCGGCAACCCCGAGCTCTCCAAACAGACCAGTGAGTTTAAAGGCTCCACCCTCAAGTACCGCAAGATCCAGGACCTCGAGCAGGACCCACTCTTCCTGGCCTACATGCAGAACCCCCTCTTTGGCGACCTCACCCGCAAGATCATTGGTGCCCGGGTTTCCATCTTCCGCGCCATGTTCTTTAATAAACCCGCCGAACAGGGCGTGCTCATCAACTGGCACCAGGACGGGGCCGGTGGCTGGGGTCTGGACATTCCACCCAAGATCACGGTGTGGACCGCTCTGGACTCCACCCGCATCAAAAACGGCTGTTTGCAGATCATTCCCGGCTCGCACAAGAGCAAAATTCCGCAAACGGGCGATCTGCTCTCGGAAGAGGAGAGGGCCATCCACGCGGGCGACGACAAACGTCTCTATTTGGAATTGGCAGCGGGCGAAGTAGTGTTATTGCACAATTGGACCCTGCACCGCTCCGAGACCAACCAGACCAACCGGCCGCGCCGCGCCTTTAGCGTCTGTTACATCGACGCGGCCACCCGACAAAACAACACGGGCCGCGACTTCCCGCAAATCTTTCCCGGCTACGCTGCGGCCCAATACAATGCCCAGACGCCGGAAACTTCGGCCGCTTATTGAGGAGTACCATCGTGAAACATATCTTCGTCATCGACGACGAACCCGAAATCCTGCGCATGTTCACCAGCTTGCTCGAAGCGCGCTACCGCGTCTCCTCGGCACACGATGGCAAAGTGGCCTTAGAGCGCTTTCGTGCCGACCCGGCCGACCTGGCCATCGTCGATATCTTTATGCCCGGAATTGATGGCCTGGTGGTCATCGACGAACTTCAGGAGATCGCTCCTGAGGTTAAGATCATCGCCATTTCCGGCGGCGGTTATGGCGGGGCGGTAGACTTGCTCTCCGACGCCGAAGCGCTGGGCGCTTGCCGCTCTTTCTCAAAACCCGTCGACATAGGGGCCTTTGTGGCGGCCATTGAGCAAGAACTGGGAGAGTAAATACGCTGTATTAAGCCAACTCCGCTGCCACCCGCCGAATCGAAGGGCCCCCCTCCCGATATGCCGGCGGTTTGGGCTCCAACCAGTCCACCACCTCGTCCTTCACCGCAAAAGCAAAAAAATGATTGCCCTGTGGACTGTAGTGCCCGTTATAATAGCGCTGCACGTAGTCCGCCGGCGCACCATTAAAAGTGGCAAAGTCCTCCACGTGTTTGCGC
>Ga0114999_10008099_pt1 | contig 11791 bp, 11 predicted proteins | sample ArcticOcean_MG_C_3_FD_89820 | JGI IMG/M metagenome (GOLD analysis project Ga0114999, IMG submission 89820) | Marine microbial communities from western Arctic Ocean - ArcticOcean_MG_CB8_126 | ecosystem: Environmental > Aquatic > Marine > Oceanic | place: Arctic Ocean: Canada Basin | collected...
AAAAAACATTTTAATTTGATTAAAACTAATAAAGACGCCAGCAGAACAAAAGTAATTGAGGCTTATCCAGACATATCTGACAAGCTTCATAGAAAAAAAGATTTAAATAGAGCTGATGCAATTTTAATTGCTCTATATTTTAGTGATACGCAGCTTTAAAAGCTAAAAAAACTGATTATAGTGCCAAATTCATGACACATTTTGATGTAAATTACCATTATGGAACAAGAAGTAGCAACACAAGTAGTAGGACTAGGTGGTTCAACTGACTTTTCTTTGATTCAACTTTTTTTAAGGGCAGATTTTATAGTTAAATCTGTAATCATTATTTTAATTGCAGCATCCATTTATTCTTGGGCATTAATTTTTGAAAAATATAAGCTTTTTAAAAGAATAGATAAAAGCACCACAAACTTTGAAGAAAAATTTTGGAAATCTAGATCAGCAGAAAATTTTTATAATACTCTTACAAATAGAGCCAAAGATCCTGTAACAAACATATTTCAATCTGCAATGGCAGAACTAATTAAGACTAAATCTAAATCTTCTGCAATCCAATCTGCTAGAGTGCAGAGAGTAATTGAAATTTCTGCCGACAAAGAAATAAAATTAATTGAAAAACATTTTACATTTTTAGCTACAGTAGGCTCTACAGCTCCTTTTGTTGGCTTGTTCGGAACTGTTTGGGGAATAATGAATTCTTTTCAATCAATTGCTATTTCACGGAATACAAGTTTAGCTATAGTAGCTCCCGGAATAGCAGAAGCACTTTTTGCAACTGCATTAGGTCTTTTAGCTGCTATACCTGCGGTAATAGCCTACAATAAATTTAATAGTGATTCCAAAAAGTATATCTCAAGAGTAGAAAATTTTTCAAAAAGATTTTTATCAATTATTTAAATTATTTTATGAGTTTTCAATTAAATCGTTCATCAAAAGAACCAATGAGCGAAATCAATGTCACGCCTTTTGTAGATGTGATGTTAGTTTTATTAATAATATTTATGGTAACTGCTCCACTTCTAACTGTGGGTGTGCAAGTAGATCTACCAGAATCTGCCGCAGATTCATTGCCTGATGATCAAGAGCCTTTAACATTAACTATTAATTCCAAAGGAGAAATTTTTATTCAAGAACATCAAGTTGCGTTTGATAAAATAATTCCAAAAATCTTAGCAATTTCAAATAATAGAACCGACACAAGAATATATGTTAGAGGAGACAAAACCATTAATTACGGAAGGGTGCTTGAAGTCATGGGGATGCTTTCTGGAGGTGGATTTTCAAAAGTAGCATTAATATCTGAACCTTATAAAAATTAATATGAATAAAAGTATATTTTTATCTATAGCATTCCATTCAGTGATGATTTTTTTAACAGCTTTAACTTTACCCTACATGATGAGAACTCCAATAGATTTGCCACCAATTTTGACAGTTGATTTGATACAGATAACTGACAAGACAAGTATTCCTTTTGCAGCTAAGGCTAATAAAATATTAGAAAAATTAAAAAAAAAAGAAGATGAAAAAAGAGTAGTTTCGCAACAAGCACCACCCTCAGAAAAGAAAAAAGAAAAACCAGACAGAATCCCTCTTCCAGATGATTTAAATAAAGAAAAGAAAGAGATAGTCAAAAAAAAGCAAAACCCAAAGGAAGTTAAAGAGCAAGTTAGACAAGCTTCTGAATTTGAAAAAAAAGAGCTCTTTGACCCCAATCAAATAGCAGCTCTGATTGATAAATCAAAAGAAGAAACTGCTGAAACTTTAAAGGAGAATAAAAAATTAACTCAAAGTAGTGTAAAAAATTCTTTCGCAAATGCATTAACATTAAGTCAAGAGGACGCATTAAAGGCTCAAATATTTGGTTGTTGGAGCCTTCCTTTAGGTTTACCTTATCAAAAAAATCTAATGGTGAGAATTAAATTAAGACTTAAAAAAGATGGTACTGTTTTAAAGTCAGAAATATTAGATCATGCACGTATGAATATGCCTGGTGAGGGATTTTATAAAGTTTTAGCAGAAAGTGCACTTAGAGCTATAAGAATGTGCCAACCTTTAAGAGTTCCTCCTACTGGTTATGAAAAATGGAAAGATTTGCAATTAAATTTTGATGCTAACGAAATGTTAAAAGGATAATGCTAACGAAATGTTAAAAGGATAATATGAAAAAATTAATATCAATTATTTTTTATTTTTTAATAACTACTAATCAATCTTTTGCGTTAGTTGAAGTTGATATAACTCGAGGTAACCTTGATCCCCTGCCTATAGCTGTATCGCCTCTTTATATAGAACCAGGATCAAAAGATGTAAAACAGGATGATAAAATTATTAAAAATGTGGGAGAAGAAATTTCTAAAGTTATTGAAATAAACTTTAAAAGATCGGGTTTATTTAATCCTTTAAAAAAAGATTCTTTTGTACAAAATCCAGATATTGCACATATTAAACCCAGATTTGAAGATTGGCGATTAATAAAAGCACAAGCTCTTGTTACTGGAAAAGTTACTGTCACAGAAGATAAATTACGAGCAGAATTTAGATTGTGGGACGTTGTGTCAGGAAAAGAAATGTTAGCTTTAGCATTTTCTACTACACCTGATAACTGGAGAAGAGTGGCTCATATAATTTCAGATAAAATTTATCAAAGATTAACAGGCGAAGATGGTTATTTTGATTCACGAATTGTTTATGTGTCAGAAACTGGACCTAAAACTCAAAGATATAAAAAACTTGCAATCATGGATCAAGATGGAGCTAACGTAAAATACTTAACTTTGGGAAATGAATTGGTTTTAACTCCAAGATTTAGCCCAACAAATCAATTAGTAACTTACCTATCTTACTTTAGGAATTTACCAAGAGTATATTTGCTTGATATTGAAACGGGAGTTCAGGAGGTCGTAGGAGATTTCCCTGGAATGACTTTTGCACCAAGATTTTCTCCTGATGGTAAAAAAATTATAATGAGTTTTGCTAAAGATGGAAACTCAGATATTTATACAATGAATATAGAAAGTAGAGTAGTTGAACGTATTACTGACCACACTTCAATCGATACATCTCCTTCATATTCGCCAGATGGAAAATATATTTGTTTTAATTCTGATAGAAGTGGCTACCAACAAATTTATGTTATGAGAAGTGACGGATCGAATGTTAAGCGTATTTCTTTTAAAAAAGGAATTTATGGCACACCTGTTTGGTCTCCTAGAGGAGATTTAATTGCATTTACAAAAATGACAGGAGGAAAATTTTATATAGGAGTAATGAGAGCCGATGGTAGTGGTGAAAGATTATTGACTGAAAATTTTTATCAAGAAGCTCCTTCTTGGTCTCCAAATGGAAGAGTTTTAATTTTTTATAGAGAGACTAAAACAGATTCAGAAGGCAAAGGGTTTTCAGCTACACTTTGGTCAATTGATCTAACGGGATACAATGAAAGACTTATAGAGACAGAAACTGATGGTTCGGACCCATCTTGGTCCTCTTTATTGTCAAAGTAGTGTTTTTTAAATGGATATTTAGCTTGCAACTTTAAATTTAATTTGAGACTATACAAAAAATAGATAACAACCAAACTTACTAGGAGATATATAGATGATTTTTACAAAAAATTTAAATAAAATTTTAACAGTCGTTTTTGCTAGTTTAGCATTAACAGCTTGTGCTAGTGGATCAAAAAAAGCAGGAAAAATGGCTGGTGACGTATACACTGGTACAGATACTATTGAGTATTTAGCAACAGGCGTAAAAGATAGAGTTTTCTTTGCAACAAATAAATCAACTTTAACAACAGCAGCACGAGATACTTTACGAAAGCAAGCAGCTTTTATGAGAAAGAAAAAAGATCTTACTTTTACAATCGAAGGTCATGCTGATGAAAGAGGTACTAGAGAATATAACTTAGCGCTTGGTGAAAGAAGAGCTAACGCAGCAAAAGATTATTTAATGACTTACGGTATTTCTGGAAGCAGATTATCAGTAATTAGCTATGGTAAAGAAAGACCAGTAAATTCTGGATCTACTCCTTTAGCTTGGTCTCAAAATAGAAGATCGGTTACCGTTAAAGCTAATTAATAACATTTTAAGATTTTAAGAAAAGACCTCCAAAAAATACATTTGGAGGTCTTTTTTTTGCCTTATTTTTCCTTAACTATAAAAATCATGAACAGAATATTCTCTTTATCTACAAAAACATTGCTAATTTTTTTCTTACTTAGTTTTAAAACTGCAATTTTTGCAGATGAAATGGAATCAATATTAAAGCAACTACAAATTTTACAAAATGATATTAAAACTTTAGAAAAAGCTGTTTATAGCGATGATGTTAAAATTAATTCTAACAATATTAAAATATCAAATAACGATAGTGATGTACTAACTAAACATTTACTTAAACTTTCGGATCTAGAAGAACAATTTAAAATATTAACAAATAATTTTGAGGAGGTTAATTTTAAATTAGATAAAATATCAAGCAGAATTACAAAGGTTCAAACTGACAACCAAATGCGTTTTCAAGATCTTGAAAAAAATGGTTCGAGTATGCAAAGCAATTCTTCCGTTAAAAAAAAACTACCTGGTAGCGGGGAAGCACAAGATTTAGGAGGAGTATCAGATTCCGATGTAGCATTAACGGAGCAAATTCAAAAAACACAATCTATTGAAACAGCGGGAACCGTAACAACAGAAAGCACACTAAGAACTGAAAAAATTCTACCAAACAAAACTCCTGAAGAGCAGTATGAATTTGCCATAAGCTTTATTAAAATTGGTGATTACGAAACAGCAGAATTAGCATTAAGAGAGTTTGTAGACACAAATAATAAACATGAATTAGCAGGTAATGCACAGTATTGGTATGGAGAAACTTTTAGAGTTAGGCAGCTTTATCAAGATGCCGCCACAGCTTATCTAGATGGATATCAAAAATACCCCAAAAGTGCCAAAGCTCCAGTTAATTTACTTAAGCTGGGAGTAATGTTAGTCCAGATTGGAGAAAAGGATCAAGGTTGCTCTATGATAATAGGTGTAAAAAATCAATATCCTAAAGCAAATCAATCTGTAATTCAAAAAGCTGAGTATGAAAAGAAAAAATTTAATTGCGATAAAAAAAGTTAAAAAAAATAAATTTTTATTAAAAAACGCGAAAATTGAAAGTCATTATAAAAAATTTGAATCTATAGTTTGTAAAGATTTAAAGGATAACAATTTTGCACTAGCAGTTTCAGGTGGTTCAGATAGCCTATGCTTGGCTTATTTTAGTCAAGTTTTTGCATCTGAGTTCGGCAATAAAATTCATGTATTAATTGTTAACCACAATTTAAGGAAAAAATCTTTCGAAGAAGCAAAAAAAGTTAAAAAAATATTAAAAAATAAAAATATAAAAAGCAAGATCCTTAGTTGGAAAGGTGAGATTCCATCAAAAAATATTCAAAAAAATGCAAGAGATATTAGATATTCTTTAATATCCAAATATTGTTTAGAAAAAAAAATACAGTATTTAATGACCGCTCATCATAGTGACGATCAAATAGAAAACTTTTTTATCAGATTGTTAAGAGGTAGCGGTTTATCTGGCTTGTCGTCAATGAACGAAAACACAAAATATAACAGCAAATTGAAGATTATAAGACCTTTTTTAAATTTAAAGAAAACAGACTTAAGGTATGTAACTACAAATTATTTTAAAACATATATTAAGGATCCATCTAATAAAAATGAAAAATTTTTACGTGTTAGAATAAGAAAATACAGAAAGGAAATGGAAAAAGAAGGTTTAAATACAAGAAAAATAATTAAAACTGTTAATAATCTTTTGTCTGCTAATAAGGCTTTAACTTTCTATAAGCAAAAATCTTTACATAAGCATGCCTCTTTTATTTCAAAAGAAAAATGTTTAATAAATAAAGAAATATTTTTAGAAGAGGCTGGAGAAATTATATTTAAATCATTTTCTGATATTTTATCATTTGTATCAGGCACGTATTATCCTCCTAGATCAAAAAAAATTATAAATTTAATTAATAGATTAAGAAAAAAGAATTTTTCCAAATCCACTTTGGGAGGATGTATTATTCAGGAAAAGGATAATTTTATTTTAATTTCGCGTGAGTTAAAGATTAAAAGGCGACCCATTAACAAAAAGTAATAGTTTTGTCATAATAAGCAGGAAAAATGCCACTTGTTTACATTTAAATAATGCTTATCTTAAGTATATATGAATTCTAAAAATTTAATGATGTGGGGTATTATAGTCATTCTTGTTGTAGGATTGTTCCAACTTTTTCAAAATCCCAAAAATACTATGGTTTCGGAGAAAATGCCCTTTTCAGAATTTTTAAAAAATATTGATGATGGTCGAGTAGTTCAAGTCGAAATCAAAGGCAATAATATTGAAGGTATATTGTCAGATGGAGCTGCTTTTGAAACTTATGCACCCAACGATCCAAACTTAGTTGAAAAATTAAACTCTAAAGGAGTAAGCATAACAGCTTCGCCCCTTGATGAAAAAATGCCTTCTCTTTTAGGAATTCTTCTTTCTTGGTTCCCAATGCTTTTGCTTATTGGCGTGTGGGTATTTTTTATGCGTCAAATGCAAGGAGGCAAAGGTGGAGCTATGGGTTTTGGAAAATCTAAAGCAAAATTGTTAACAGAAGCCAGAGGAAAAATTACGTTTAACGATGTTGCTGGAATTGATGAGGCTAAAGAAGAAGTTGAAGAAATAGTAGAATTTTTAAAAGATCCAAGAAAATTTAGAAGACTTGGTGGAAAAATTCCTAAAGGTGCGCTTTTAATTGGACCTCCAGGCACAGGAAAAACATTATTAGCTAAAGCAATAGCTGGCGAAGCTGATGTACCATTTTATACAATTTCAGGATCAGATTTTGTAGAGATGTTCGTTGGTGTTGGAGCTTCTAGAGTTAGAGATATGATGGAGCAAGGAAAAAAAAATGCACCTTGTATAATTTTTATAGATGAAATTGATGCTGTTGGAAGAAGTAGAGGAGCAGGACTTGGTGGAGGTAACGATGAAAGAGAACAAACATTAAACCAATTGTTAGTTGAGATGGATGGTTTTGAAACTAACGAAGGTGTAATTATTATCGCTGCAACTAATAGGCCAGATGTTTTAGATCCAGCTTTATTAAGACCAGGAAGATTTGATAGACAAGTTGTTGTTTCGCACCCAGATATTATTGGAAGAGAAGCTATTCTAAAAGTCCATATCAAAAAAATTAATGTTGGACCGGATGTGAAATTAAGAACTATAGCTAGAGGTACACCAGGCTTTTCAGGAGCTGATCTAGCAAACCTATGCAATGAATCTGCACTTCTTGCTGCAAGAAAAAATAAAAGAATAGTCACTATGTCTGATATTGAGGAAGCTAAAGATAAAGTAATGATGGGAGCTGAAAGAAGATCAATGGTTATGACGCTAGATGACAAAAAATTAACAGCCTACCATGAAGGAGGTCATGCAATCGTTGCAATGAATGAGAAAGCATCCGATCCTATACACAAAGCTACAATCATTCCTAGAGGTAGAGCCTTGGGCGTAGTTTGGACTTTGCCAGAAAGAGATAAGTATTCACATACAAGAGAATACATGGAAGCAAATATATCAAAAGCTATGGGTGGCAGAGTTGCTGAAGAAATGATATTTGGACATGAAAAAGTAACTTCTGGAGCTTCATCTGATATACAAATGGCTACCAAATTAGCAAAAGATATGGTTACGAAGTATGGAATGAGTAGTGAGTTGGGACCTTTATCATATGGAGATAACGAAGATGAAGTTTTTCTTGGAAGACAAATAGCTAGACAATCTCATATGTCTGAAGAAACTTCAAAAAAAGTAGATATAGAAGTTAAAAAAATAGTTGATGCAGGCTATCTTAGAGCAAAAAAAATACTTACTGAAAAATTGGAAGATTTACATAAGTTAGCTAAAGCACTCTTAACTTACGAGACTTTAAGTGGAGAAGAAATAAAAGATCTATTATTAAAAAATATTGAACCTAAAAAATCAATTGATAATGACGATATCATTGATGAAAAATCTTCAGCTCTAGGTACTTTAGGTTTAAAACCAAAACCTGTACATTAAATTTTAATGCGAAAACATTACACAAGACCGTGTAATTTTCATTATGGCAATTATGCGAAATCTCTTGTAAAAGCTAAAAAAGCTTTACCTCTAGCTGGAAGCTTAAATATAGCTTTTGACTGCGTAGAAATTTTAGAGAGAAGAAAAAATAAAAAAACTATAAGTAATATATATTCAATTAAAAAAATAAAAAAACTACCTAATAAAATACAACTAATAATTAAAAATGATTTAAAAAAAATAACATCAGGCAGAAAAAATATATGTGGGATCAAATTTAATAAACCAAATATAATGGGTGTTCTAAACGTAACACCAGATAGCTTTTCTGACGGAGGATTATATTTTAAAAGTCAAAAAGCAATTGCACAAGCAAACTTACTGATTAAAGGTGGAGCTGACATAATTGATGTAGGTGGTGAGTCTACAAGACCAGGTTCCAAAACGGTTAATGAAAAAGAAGAATGGAAAAGAATACAAAAAATTATAACTAAAATAAGAAAAAATTTTCCAACAATTCCTATATCTTTGGATACAAGAAAGGCAAATATAATGAAAAAAGGTATTCGAAATGGAATTAAAATTATTAATGATGTGTCCGGTCTAAACTACGATAAAAAATCTTTTGAAATAATTAATTTTAAAAAAGTGCCCTTTATTTTACATCACATGCAAGGTGCACCAAAAGTAATGCAAAAAAAACCAAAATATGACGATGTAATATTAGATATTTATGATTTTTTCGAAAAAAAAATTAACTACTGTATAAAAAAAAAATATAACATAAATTTAATTGTTATAGATCCCGGAATAGGCTTCGGCAAAAACTTGGAGCACAATTTAAGAATAATGTCTAAAATTTCTATATTTCATAGCTTGGGTTGCCCAATATTAATTGGAACTTCTAGAAAAAGGTTCATAAAACATATAGTAACAAAATTTGATACACCAGACAGAACTGGAGGAACATTAGCCTCAGTGATGTGTGGACTTTTGCAAGGAGTTCAGTTATTCAGAGTTCATAACGTTAAAGAAATTAATCAAGGAATATTAGTTTTTAATAAAATTTTAAACACAAATTAATTCATGGAAAATAAATATTTTGGTACAGATGGTATAAGAGGTGCCGTCAATTTAGGAAATATTACTGGAGAAAATTTTTTTAGGTTTGGTTTGGCAGCAGCCACTTATTTTAAAAATCAAAAAAAAGCTAAGCAAATAGCAATCATTGCTAAAGATACGAGGCTATCAGGCTATACTTTAGAACCAGCCTTAGTTTCAGGGTTAGCTTCAGGAGGAATGCATATATTTACATTAGGACCATTACCTACAAACGGTTTAGCAATGTTAACAAAATCTATGAAAGCGAATATGGGAATTATGATAACTGCATCTCATAACCCATACTATGATAACGGACTTAAATTATTTGGACCAAATGGAATGAAACTTTCTGACCAGATTGAAAAAAAAATTGAAAAATTAATAGATGCTAAAAATTCAAAACAACTTACAAATCATAATTTGCTGGGAAGAGTTAAAAGACTTGAAGATGGCAACAATAAGTATATAAAAATATTAAGAAAAAATTTTCCAAATAATTTTAATTTAAGGGGAACCAAAATAGTTTTGGATTGTGGTAATGGAGCTGGATATATAGCTGCACCTAAATTACTTAATAAACTTGGAGCAAAAGTAATATCCATTGGTGTAAAACCAAATGGTTTTAATATTAATGAAAAATGCGGATCCACATATCCTTCAAAAATGCTAGCAGCAGTAAAAAAACATAAAGCACACATAGGTATTTCACTTGATGGAGATGCAGACAGAATTATTATGTGTGATGAAAATAGCAAAATTATAGATGGTGACCAAATTATAGGCATGCTTGCAAACAGATGGAGATCTAAAAAAATTTTAAAAGGAGGTGTAATTGGAACTTTAATGTCAAATTATGGCTTAGAAAAATATTTAAGAAATGAAAAAATTAGTTTTTTTAGGTCTAAAGTTGGAGACAGATATGTAAAAGAAAAGATGAAAAAATTAAATTTTAATTTAGGTGGTGAGCAATCTGGTCACATAATTCTTGGAAAGTTTGCAACTACCGGTGATGGTTTAATGGTTGCTCTAGAAGTTTTATTTTCATTAAGAAAAGGAAAAAAGGCTAGCAAATTACTGAATATTTTTGAACCCTTACCTCAAATATTAGAAAATATTACTGTAAAAGATAAAAATATTATTAATAAAACAAAATGTAAAAAAGCTATTAAAAAGGCAAATAAATTCATGAATGGTCATGGAAGATTATTAATAAGAAAATCAGGAACAGAACCTAAAATAAGAATTATGGCAGAATCGTATAATAAAAAATTGATATTAAAGTGCATTAAATTAGTTAGGAAATCAATAAAGTGAAACTTAAATCAAAAGTATTAATAATAGCAGGATCAGATTCTTCAGGTGGAGCCGGCATTCAAGCAGACATTAAAACTGTGACAGCTCTGGGTAGCTATGCCATGACAGCAGTGACTGCTGTCACCGCTCAGAACACTAAAGGTGTTAAAGGAATTGTATCAATATCTAAAGAAAACCTACAAAAACAAATAACAATGGTTTTAGATGACATTGGAACAAATGCTGTAAAAATTGGTATGCTGCACAACGTTAGCACAATAAAGTGTGTTTATAAAATTTTAAAAAAGTATAAATTAAAAAATATTGTTTTAGATCCCGTTATGATCGCAAAGGGAGGGGTTAGATTAATTAACAATAATTCAATTAAATATTTAAGAAAATTACTTTTACCTCTGAGTAGTGTAGTCACACCTAATATTCCTGAAGCTGAAGTGCTTACTGGATGTTCGATTTTAAATAAAAAAGATATGATAAAAGCTGCAAAAAGAATTATAGATATGGGAGCAAAAAATGTGCTGTTAAAAGGCGGCCACTTAAAAAGTGAAATGATTTTTGATATTTTAGCTTCCAAGAGAGAAATAAAAATTTTTCCAAAAAGAAAAATTAAAACTAAAGATACACACGGAACTGGATGTACTCTTTCATCTGCCTTAGCAACATGCTTATCTCAAAAAAAAAATATCTATAAATCTTGTAAAATTTCGCTTAGATATGTAGATAAGGCCATTCTAAGCGCACCAGGTTATGGAAAAGGCTTTGGTCCGTTAAATCATTTAGTTTCATTTAATTTAAGGAATATTAATGCCTAATGTAACGGTAGTTGGAGCTCAATGGGGTGACGAAGGAAAAGGCAAGATTGTAGACTGGCTTTCAGAAAAAGCAGATGTAATAGTAAGATTTCAAGGTGGACATAACGCAGGTCATACTCTTGTAGTTGACGGAACTACTTATAAATTAAAATTATTACCTTCTGGAATTGTAAGAAAAAATAAAATTTCAATTATTGGCAATGGTGTAGTTATTGATCCGTGGGCTCTTTTAGATGAAATTAAACAAATAGAAAAACTTGGAATTAAAATTACTAATAAAAATTTATTTATAGCTGAAAATGCAATTTTGATTTTACCGCTACATAGAGAGCTAGACAGAATTAGAGAAGATGCAAAAAATACGGATAAGATAGGAACTACAAGAAGAGGTATAGGGCCAGCTTATGAGGATAAAATTGGTAGAAGAGGAATTCGTGTGATGGATCTT
>Ga0114999_10008101_pt1 | contig 11790 bp, 16 predicted proteins | sample ArcticOcean_MG_C_3_FD_89820 | JGI IMG/M metagenome (GOLD analysis project Ga0114999, IMG submission 89820) | Marine microbial communities from western Arctic Ocean - ArcticOcean_MG_CB8_126 | ecosystem: Environmental > Aquatic > Marine > Oceanic | place: Arctic Ocean: Canada Basin | collected...
GCGCGTCCCAGAACGGCTGGTTGTCCGGCTCCGGCACCGGGAGCAGGCGCTCGCCGAGGATGTTCGGCTCACATGGGTTGGTCATCGCGCGTCCGGTCCGAAGATCACCGCGCCGGTGCCAATCCCGGTGTCGACGAACGAGGCGCCGACGTTCTCAACCTGCGAGGTCGATGTGCCTCGAACCTGGCGCACACCCTCGAGCAGTTGGTTCATGCCCTGCATATAAGCCTCGGAGAGGTGACCACCCGAGGTGTTGACCGGCAGCAGACCGTTGTCCCACGAGATCCCGCCCGACTCAACGAGCGGGCCGCCCTCGCCGCGTTCGATGAATCCGTAGTCTTCCAGCGCGAAGATCACGAACGGAGCGAAATGGTCGTAGATCTGCGCAACGTCCATGTCGCCGGGCCCCATCCCTGCCTGCGCCCACAACCGAGGCCCCAGAAACTTGGCGGCGGTGTCGGTGTATTCGCGATTCGCGGCATACGCGTGCTGCGCCGCTGCGTTGATCACCACCGGCTGCCGCTTGAGCGAACGCGCTCGCTCCAGCGAGGTCAGCACCAGCGCGCCACCACCGTCGGTCTCGAGGCAGCAGTCGTAGAGCCGGAACGGCTCGACGATGAAGCGTGACTCCTGGTGGTCGTCGATCGTGAGGGGTCGGTCGTGGAAGGTCGCGCGCGGGTTGCGGTTCGCGTGGGCGCGCTCCGTGACGGCGACCATCCCGAACTGGCGGCTGGTCGTCCCGGTCTCGAACATCCGACGGCGCGCGGTCATCGCGAGGCCGTGTTGTGGCGTCAGCATCCCAAACGGCTCGCTGAACGCGCCCGCACCGTGGCCGCGACGCCCGGTCACTTCACCACTCCCGTAGCGACGGCCGGAGCGGCCATTCACGCCTCGGTAAATCACGACCACCTCGGCGAGGCCCGCGCGAATCGCGGCGGAGCCACTGGCGACAAGGGCGGCCCCCACGTTGCCCGCCTGCGCGATCTCGCCGAACCATTTGAGGTCGCGGACACCGAGGTTCTCAGCGACAGCGGTCTCGGGCGATGTGTCGACCGCCCAGCGCATCAGCCCGTCGACCTCGGAACCCTCGAGGCCCGCGTCATCGAGCGCGGCGTGGATCGCCTGCAACGACAGCATCAGCTCGCTGCGACCGGAGTCGCGCGAATAGTCGGTCTCGCCAATCCCGACGACAGCTACCTGGTCACGGTCATTCATGCTACGAATCGTAGACCGAGCGCGATCAGACCGCGAGCACTACGCCAGCCGTTCACCCGCCTCGACGGATTCATCCAGCACATTCTCGGGCGGCGCCAGCGGGCACACCCAGCGCGGGTTGTACGCACACGAGGGGTGACAGGCGTAGTTGAAGTCGAGCACGGCGGGATCGCCGAACCCGAGATCGGTGCCTTTGATCGCGTCGTAGAGGTAGCGACCGCCGCCGTAAGTCGATGTCGCACTCGTCGCGTCCTTGAACGGCAAGAAAATCTGCCGCCGTAGCCGGTCAACCAGAACGCCCGCAGCGTCAGCAGGTCACCCGAGGTCGGCGATACGAACCGAATATCTGCCGCCGGACGCAGCGTCGCGTCACCCTCGGCCAGCGGAACCGCGAAGCTCGCTTCGTCCTCGCGCCAATCGACCTCGCCGAGGACACTCCACTCCTCGCGGTAGTCGAACAGCAGTAGGCCTTCACGGGCCTCCTGCTGTTCGGTGTCGAGCGGCGACGCCGGATGGGCACGAACAACCCGTCCTTCACCGACCGAAAGTGCGCAGCCAACTCGCTCGGCCGCAGTTCCGCTGCGCGGACCTGGGCGTAGTAAGCCGGCCACTGCGCATCTGGTACCTGCGCCTGCTGCTGCTCGTCGAGCTCAGCGAGAGTGCCGCCCAACACCTCGGTCCGGATCGTCACGCCGAGTTCTGTTGACATGTCTACAGCCATGTGGTCGCCGTCCCACTTGGTCCACTCCGGGTCCTCGCCGTTGATGGCGGCGAACGACGCGTGGTGGGCGTGACTAGTCTTCATCAGTAGCTCGGCAATCACCTCTGGGTTTGCGATGTTGGTCTCCATATCTTGCATTGAGTCGTTGAACCCCATCGAAACGACCTCGCCGAGGCGGTCAGTCAGCTTCGGGCGAACCGGATGCAGTCGAGTCGAGGGGGGTACCGGTGCGCATCGGCTACAGCACGCACGCGACTAGTACGGACAATGTCGCAGGGATCGCGGCAGGCCATAGTGACCCCGATCTCGCCCCACTCGGCGTCGACCAATACGGCAAGCGCGACGCGCTCTGGGCCAATCGCAACTTCGATCTGATGGTCACCTCAGACCTGCTTCGCTCCCGCCGCACGGCCGAACTCGCCTTCGAGAGCCGCGACGTTCCTCGGCGCGTCGAGACCCGCCTCCGGGAGTGCGGATACGGTGCCCTCGACGGCGCGCCCAAAGCCGAGGTCGACGCGATCCGCGCCAGCCGCGTCAGCGAGCCGTTCCCAGGTGGCGGCGAGAGCTACGAGGCGGTGGCTGCAAGAATCCGCGCCCTGCTGGACGACCTCGTCGGCGAGTTCCCGGGTGGGACCGTTCTGCTGATCGGGCATCACGCCCCTTATGTCGTCCTCGAACACATCGCGAACGGCGTCCCATTGGCAGACGAGTTGGCGTCGACCGCGAGAAGCGACTACTGGCAACCGGAGTGGGAGTACCGCTACGGCGAATGGGCCGCCGCCGCTCGGATGAGCGAGCCGTGCGTCTGCTCCGCGTAGGCCAGTGCCTCGTCAGCGGACAGCAACTCGAACTCAGTGTCCCGGTCCTCGAAGAACTGGCGCGCCGTCTGTTCGGACCCGAACAGGTGGACCTGCTGTCAGAACGAAGACCACAGTTCCTCGACGGCGTCGCTCGTCACCGGTTGTTCGTCCCCGTCAGCGGCAGCCGCGGCGTCCGCCGTGCGCAGTGCGCCTCGGTCGACCATCGACAGCACGGGCTCGCAACCGTCCTGCAGCGGCACTGCACGGCCATCGACGAACCGCACGGTGAAAACCTCGCCCGACACCGGGTCGGCAGTCTCGAGGCGGGCGCTCCCGCCGAGCGACGGCACGAGGAAGAACGGATCCCACGCACACCACGTCGAGAGTTCGTGCTCATCGAACGCCAGCCGATGCAGGTTGTCCGCCTGCGGCAGCCAGTCGCCGCGCGACGCTCGAGGCGTCCAGCCCGCTCTCGGCGGCCAGCGCCTCGATGTCCTGCGAGGTCAGGGCGACCCCACCATCGCGCAACTGGTGCCACACCGCGACGGTGAATCGATCCTCCACCGTGGTCTCTTCGACGACTGTCTGTGCCATGTTGGGACTCGCGTTCCGCTCCGCTGGGCGCGGACTGACCGACCTCGCTCTGATCGGCGACGATAATATGAGCCCGCCAGATCGACAACGCGCGCTGACGTGACGGAAACGGCGATGACTAACCACGAACTCCCACCCGAGGACGCCTCCGCACTCACCGGCATTCGCATCCTCGATTTCACGCGCTACCAGCAGGGTCCCTTCGCCACGATGCTGCTCGCCGAGATGGGTGCCGATGTCGTCAAGGTCGAAGAGCCCGGCGGTGAGCCTGGTCGCGCGAACGGTCGCGACGAGACCGGCTTCTCTGCCTATTTCGAGAGCTACAACCGCAGCAAACGATCGATCACCCTCAACCTCCGCCAACCAGAGGCACGCGATGCGGTGCGCCGCCTGATCCCGTCCTTCGACGTGGTGGTCGAGAATTTCCGTCCCGGGGCGATGGAAAAGTGGGGCCTCGGCTACGAGGACCTCAAGCAGATCCGCGAGGACATCATCGTCGGGTCGGGCTCCTCGTACGGTCGCCAAGGGCCGCTCGCGAACAGCCCCGGCTTCGACCACGTCGGGCAGGCGCTGAGCGGTGTGATGTACGAGCAAGGGGACGGACCCGGCGGCGAGCCACATGCCCTCGTCGGAGGGTTCGCCGACCAGATCGGCGCAATGCTGCTGGCGTTCGGGGTGTCCTCGGCGCTGGTCGCGCGCGAGCGCTTCGGGATCGGCCAGCACGTCGATGTCTCGCTGATCGGTGGGATGACCGCGATGCAGTCGATGCAGTTCACCAGGTACCTGCGCACCGCCTTCCAGAGCGGCTTCCAGCGTCGGCGCGCAGCGACATACACGAACTACGTCTGTGCCGACGGCCAACACATCGCGATCGCCGCCAACACCCAGCGCTTCTGGGAGGGGATGTGCACCGCCCTCGGTCATCCCGAGCTGAACGAGGACGAGCGCTTCACGGATCCGTTCGGCCGCGCAGAGTACAAGGAGGAACTGGTCGAGGCGCTCGGCGCGATCTTCGCCGAGCGCCCGATGGCCGACTGGGTCGCGCCACTGACCGCGGCTGATGTCCCGCACGCCCCCGTGCTCGACTACGAGGGTGTCGTCGAGCACGAGCAGTTCTGGGCGAACGGTTACTTCCAGGAGATCGACCACGCCCAACTCGGCCCGATGCGCGTCCCCGGCCCGCCGGTGCAGATGTCGGTGACGCCGCCGCGCATCCGAGGTGGCGGCCCAGAACTGGGTATGCACACTGAGGAGGTACTGCTCGCCGCCGGCTACGACTGGCCCGAAATCGAAGCACTGCGCAACGCGAGCGCGATCTAGCCCCGCTGCGAGAGCGGCGATCCTGAGAATCCAATCACCGAGGTTGAAGGAACTCCCCATGGCGGCAAAGACACGGATCGATGCGGTGGTCTTCGACCTCGGAGGCGTGCTCGTGCGCATCGCGCGAGGCTGGAACGACGCGCATCGCCTCGCTGGCCTCGATCCCGACCACCCGATGCTTGAGTCCGATAACTTCCATCCCCGGAGCGCGGACGCTGCCCACGCCTACCAGACCGGCGCGATGAGCTTCGACGACTGGGCCGAAGCGGTCTCTGCCGCCTCGGACGGCTCGTACTCGCCGGATGACGCGAAGCGAATCATCGAGGCGTGGACGATCGAGGAGTACCCCGGCATCCGCGAAGTGATCGACTGCATCCATGACGCTGGCCTCGTCACCGCCGCGCTCTCGAACACCAACGCCCGCCACTGGGAGCTACTCGGCGCCAACGACCAGAGCTACACCGACTACCCAAACCTCGGTGCGATCCAGCAGCTCCACGCCAGCCATCTGCTCGGTCACGCCAAGCCGCACCGCGACATCTATGAGGCGTTCACCGAGGCCGCTGACCTCGGCAAGGCGCGCGTGCTGTTCTTCGAAGACACGAAGCCGAACGTGGACGCCGCCCGCCGCTACGGCTGGTCAGCTCGACACATCGACTACACCAACGACCCTGCTGCCCAGATGCTCGGTGCGCTCCGCCACCACCGCATCATCGAGTAGCACGCGCGGCGACGCGCTCCGCCCACACCTCCGCCTCGAGGGCGGTCGCGAACACTTCGGCGTGCACGATGTGGCGACCGAAGAACGCCGCGACATCATGAACAGTCGCGTCGGTCATGCCGGGCAACCGCACGAACTCGTGCGCCATGCCGTCGAACAGGCGCAGATCGGTAGCGTCACCGGCAGCCCGGGTCGCCTCGAACATGGCGACGCTGTTCGGTTCGTGTGGAACGAGCTGGTCGTTGGTGCCGTGGAGCAGTAAGACCGGTGGCAGCGCCCCGCCCGAGGCGTACTCAAGCGGTGCTGCTGCGCGGGCCGCGTCCCCGGTGAGCCCGAGCATCGAGCCGACACCGCCCTCAGTGACCGGAGGGAAGAACGCGGCGATCGCTCTGACGGACTCGGATTCACCGCCGTGTGACCGGACTCCGCCTGCAAAGGCGTCTGCACTATCCACGGTAGCGGCGGAGAGGAACGCGGCACGCCCGCCGAGTACCCGACGAGCACGGTCAGCAGCGGACCATCGGTGCCAGCGGGGCGATAGATGTCCCAGAGCAACGCCTAGCCATCGTTAGTGGCGAACTCGACGTCAGACTCGACGACTACCTCGTATGCCACGACGTCCCCTCGCGGGCTGACGGTACACCTTTAGGGACGCGTCCCGCGCGACTTCGGACCAGTGATCGTGTCGAGCGACTCGTAGACCAGCTCAACCCACTCGCAGAGCAGGCGGCGGGTCTCCCGAGGGTCAATGATGTCTTCCATGTTGAACGCCTCGGCGGTGCGGAACGGCGAGCGCAGGTCGCTCAGTTTCTCCTCCAACTCGGCGCGGTAGGCATCCGGATCCTCGGCCGCCTCGATGTCGCGTCGGTAGGCGGCCTGCACACCACCCTCGATCGGTAGCGAACCCCAGTCGCCTGAGGGCCACGCCATCCGGTAGTTCCAGCGCGCGTGGTTCTGGTGGCCAGCACCGGCCACGCCGTATGCACGTCGGGTCACCACCGTGGCCCACGGCACGACAGCCTGGTTCACCGCCGCGAGCGCCCGCACACCGCGGCGCGCCACGCCCGAGGATTCCGCCGCCGTTCCGAGCATGAAGCCTGGCTGATCGAAGAAATTAACGACCGGCAGGTTGAAAGTGTCGAAGAGGTCGATGAAGCGCGCGTACTTATCCGACGCGGCGCCATCCATCGAACCGCCGTACTTCGTGGGGTCGTTGGCGAGCACGCCGATCGGGCGACCGCCCAGGCGGCCGAGCCCGACGATCTGCGAGGGACCGAAGTAGCGGCTGATCTCGAAGAAGCTGCCCTCGTCGAGGATCAGATCCAGCATCTTCCGACTGTCGTAGGGCCGACGGCGATCCCGGGGGATCAGCGAGAGCAGCTCTTCCTCGGCGCGGTCCCACGGGTCGTCGCTGTCAATCACCGGCGGCAACTGCCAGGCGTTCGAGGGCAGGTACGAGAGAAAGAGCTTGATCTGCTCGAATGCCTCCTCCTCGGTGTCCACCTCGTTGTCCACGACACCGCTGCCGTGGGCGTGGATGTGCGAGCCACCGAGGTCTTCCTTCTCAATCGGCGCGCCAAAGGCCCGCTCGACCACCGGCGGACCAGCGATGAAGACCTGCGAGTTGCCTTTGATCATGATCGAGAAGTGGCTGGCAGCGACGCGTGCCGCACCGATGCCTGCGATCGAGCCCATAGCGGTCGCGACCATCGGGATCTCGGAGAGCCCCTGCGTCATCACGTCCCAACCGGTGCTACCCGGAATGTAGGTGCGGCCGATGTTCTCGATAGTCTTGACCGAGCCGCCACCACCGGTGCCGTCGACCATGCGCACGATCGGCACGCGCAGTTCCAGGGCCATCCGTTCGGCGTGACCGGCCTTACCACCGACGGCCCCGTCGGCTGCGCCACCTCGTACGGTGAAGTCGTCACCCCCGACGACGACCGAACGGCCCCCGAGCTTCGCCACGCCCATGACGTAGTTCGAGGGGGTGAAGTTCGTGAGCTGCCCCTCGTCGTCATACTCGCCTTTTCCGGCCAGCACGCCACGTTCGCGGAACGTCCCCGGATCAACGAGCAGATCGAGGCGCTCACGCACCGTCAGGTGTCCGCGGTCGTGGTGTCGCTGCACGCGGTCAGGCGTGCCCATCTTGTAGGCGAGCTGCCGTCGGCGCTCGAGGTCGTCGATCTCGGGTTGCCAGACCATGGGTCGCCTCCGTTGGGCTCGATCAGGCGCGCGGGCGCGCCAGCGTCGATGCTGTCGAGGGTCGGTGCCTCGCTAGTCGGCGAGCCGCGCGAGGACGCCACCCTCGTCGATGAAGTCATCGATCGCTACGAGGATCTCGGAGACCTTGCCCGCGCTTGGCGCTGCGATCGGGGTCAGCATTTTCATCGATTCGAGCGTGAACAATTCCTGCCCCGCCTCAACGCTGTCACCGACTGCGACGTGAATCTCGGCCACGCGCCCTGGCCACTCCGCTTTTACATCTGCCACCGTTGTACCTCCCGCATACGCGGGAAATCCCGCGACCGTCCTGGCTCCGCGCGGGATCGCCCGCGACTCGCCGAATCTGACAGGGGGGATCGATGCACGTCAACCCGCCAGGGGGCAGACCGGGATCGTCAGCGGCACTCGTGCCGTCGAGCGGCTCGACACGAGTGTCACGGGCAGTGGGACGCAGGTTCCGAGGCTCGGCAGCCTACTGTTCTTAATCATCGACCAGTTCGTCGGGGATTTCAGCCTCGACTGCTGGTTGAGTGACATCGCGCTACCGCTCGCCGAAGCGTCGGTATTTCTCCATCGCCCCTTCGGCGGTGGCTTCGTCCCGGAACTGGATGAAGTGCCAGCGTCCGAGGTCGATGATGCCGTCCGCACTGAGTTTGGTCATAAGACACACGCAGGTCCGCTTCGTTCGTCTTGCCAGTGAAGCGGTCGCCGAGGGCGGTCGGCGAGGCGGTTAACCCGAACATGAGGCCATCGTCAGGCTGGTGCCTGCACAGTCACCTCGAGCGGGAGCACCACCAACTCGGTCCCATCGAGGCTGAATTTGGCCTCGTGCGGGCCCGCGAGTGCGAAGTTGGCGTTGGCGATATCGACGATCACGTTTGCTCGCGCGGGCTGTGATAGATCACCGAACTGCACGCGCAACTCGGCCTGCACGCGCGGCGACACGAGTCCGCCATCAGGCCCAACGAGCTCGATCGCGAACTGGCGAGCGCCCTCGTCCTCCGACTCGAAGACGAGCCGGGTCACCATCGTGAGCCGCCGGTGCTGCTGCGGCAGCGAAGCGACGATCAGGCGGTCGATCCCAATGCCGAGGGCGTTCAGCTTGCCACTGGACTCCGTCGCCGCATCGCAGAAAAACGCCAGCTCAACGCGCACGGCGACTCCCAGCGAGCGTTCTCAACGGTTCGGCGCAGTGGAGGCCAGCGCAGCGGACACGCCATCCGGGAGCAGGTCGCCGCTGAGCTGGCCGAGGGCTCGCGCCCTCAGAATCCCGTCCACATCGATGAAGAAAGTGCCCGGCAGCCCGATCAGGCCATAGCGTTCGGCAACATCGCCCGAGCGATCGAGGGCGAGCGGGAACGTCAGCTCCAGTTCCTCGGCGAACGAGGTAACCGAGTCGCCAGATTCCTGGAGATCAATCGCCACCACAGTGAGGTCGCCTGTCGCGGCATGTTCGTCGTGCAGCGCCTGCAAGTCGGGCATCTCAGCGCGGCACGGCGCGCACCAGGTGGCCCAGAAGTTGAGGACGACCGCCTGGCCTCGGAAGTCGGACAGCCGCAGCTCAGCGCCGTCAGGAGTATCGAGGCGGAAGTCGGGGACCGGCTCCCCGACTTCAACGCGTAACGCCGCTTCGCTCTGCTCGAGCACGGTGGCCGGTCCGTGATCGACGGATCTGAGCTCACGCCAGGCGAAGATTCCGCCGATCGCCACCACGAGGGCAACAGCGATCATGTGCCGAGGCGAGATTAGCGTGCCGGACATCGCGGCTCCTCACTGAGCGGATCGTACGTCTGAACCGCCTTCACAGCTCTACCGTGCATCAGAGCGGGTCGGTAGCATCACGCCGTGGCCGACCCGTTCAACCTAGAAGCTCACGCCGCCGTGATCGACCTAGCGGTCGGGCTGCTCGTGCGCTCGTCGCGCACGGTGGTGCTGGCTGGAGCAGGCATGTCGAAGGAGTCCGGTATCCCCACCTTCCGAGGTGAGGGCGGTCTTTGGACGAAGCACGGCGAGCCGCCGCTGAACCAGTTCGAGACCTTCGCCGCCGACCCGCAGCGCTGGTGGGAGCGACGCCTCGAGGAGGGTCGCAACGACGAGTTCGCGCAGGCGCTCGAAGCCTCTCAGCCGAATCCGGGTCACGTGGCCCTCGCGGCGCTCGAGGGGTTGGGCATCGTCAGTCACCTGATTACGCAGAACATCGACGACCTGCACCGCCGCGGTGGCCAAAGCTCGATCACGGAGATCCACGGCAACCGCTACTGGCTGCGCTGTCTCACCTGCGAGACACGCTGGCCTCGCGAGGAGTTCATCATCGAGCAGGACGCGCTCCCCCCGACCTGCACCCAATGCGGCGGCATGGTGAAGAGCGACACCGTGATGTTCGGCGAACCGATCCCGCCAACCGCGCTCCAGCGGTGCAGCGAAGAGACCGCGGTGGCCGACTGTTTCATGACGATCGGCACCTCCGCCCTCGTCTACCCGGCGGCACAGTACCCCGTGGACGCACTGCAACGAGGCGTCCCACTGATCGATATCAACCCGGAGCCCACGCCACTGACCGAGGTTGCCAACGTGGTAATTCCCGGTCCATCCGGCGAGGTGCTGCCGACCATCGTTGAACAACTGCGCGACCGCCTCGGCGGCGAAAGGAGCAACTGACATGCTCGGCATCCTCCTCGCTGTCGACGACGGCCTGCTCGAGGTCGTTCCCGGCCAGGAGGCCACTCACGGGATCGACGGCCCTCGCATAACCGGCGTCGACTACCGAGGCGGTATCGGCATCGCGGTCGCACCAGGCGCCGGCGCCTGGGTGCACGCGGATGACTCGTGGCAGCAAGCGTGGGAGGGCGACGCCAGCTTCGGCGCTGTCGGACCCGACGGTGCGCTCTGGGTCGGCACGCACGGCGCGAAGCTCTACCGTTCCGACGACCGCGGTGCGAACTGGGAAGAGATAGAAGGCCTCCAGAACGTGGTCAAGCACCGCAAGCTGGTGCCGCCCGCGGGCTACAATGCGCCCTACGTCGCGGGCGTCATCTTTCCGAAGGACGGCACGCTGATCGGGATCGCGGGCGGCGGAGGCTGGTACACGCGCGACAGCGGCAGCAGCTGGCTCCAACGGTCGGACGGCCTCGATCCGATGCTCCACAACCTCCAAGGCCACCCCGAGCAAGCCGATCGCCTCTTCGCTTCAGCCGACAGCGGCATCTACCGCTCTGACGATGGCGGCTTCAGTTGGGTGCAGTCGCTCGGCGGCCTCGACCGCTCATGGGGCGGCTGCATCGCCGTCCTGCCGGGCACGCCTGACGTGCTGCTCTTCGCCGCGGCGCGACACGCACCGGGCGAGGAAGGCGCGCTGTTCCGCTCACCGAACGGAGGCGTCACCTGGGCGCGCGTCATGCTCGAGGGCGAAGTCGGTTCGCCCTCGGAAAGCGACCGCGGAGCGGGCAGCGGCGACGAGTGGCCTCGAATTCCGTGCGTCACCCGGCTTTGGGACAGTGAGGACACGGCGTTCGCCAGCGCGGGCGACAAGGTCTGGGCCTCGCACGACACCGGCCGCAACTGGATGCCGCTCGCGACGGACCTCCCGCCCGCCAACGACATCGCCGCCGCTTTCTAGGGGGCCCTCCGAGGTCTAGCGAATCCCGGAGAACTCCGTCGGACGGCCGATCTTATTCTCCTGGCTGGCGACCAGACCCTCGGTCCTGCCGAGGTAGTCGACCCACGCCGGGTCGGCGTCGCGCGCGGCTCGCTTCGTCTCCATGTCCGCGAGGTTGTCGAAGCCCCAGATGTGCACGACCTGGTTGAGCGCGCCGTGCAGCGTCTGGAAGTAGGCGAGCGGCTCGCCGATGTGGCGGCGCTGTACGGGCAGCGCGTACGCCTCGAACAGCTCGAGGTAGGCCGCCATCTTGCGCGGCACGATGTTGTAGGTGCGGATGTCGACGATCACGGAAGGCCTCCGAGAGGTTCGAGGTTGGTGTCAGGTTCGCTCAGACACTAACCGAACCTCGGCGGGCCAGGCGAAGCCTGCCGCTTGACGCGAGTCCGAGGGCGCGACACCGTCGAGCGATGGAAGTCGAGAACTAATTGATGGTCCGGGGCATCGACGTCGGTGTGTTCCAAGAGAACTGCTGGGAGATCGGTAGCCGGAAGACCGGCGAGGCGATCTGTATCGACACCGGCGATCAACCAGACGA
>Ga0114999_10008102_pt1 | contig 11790 bp, 8 predicted proteins | sample ArcticOcean_MG_C_3_FD_89820 | JGI IMG/M metagenome (GOLD analysis project Ga0114999, IMG submission 89820) | Marine microbial communities from western Arctic Ocean - ArcticOcean_MG_CB8_126 | ecosystem: Environmental > Aquatic > Marine > Oceanic | place: Arctic Ocean: Canada Basin | collected...
GACCCAGTGTACAAATGACTACAGGTTTAACCAGCTCAATTTGCCGAATTAAGTACGGCTCGCATTTGGCAATTTCTTCAGGCAGTGGATCACGATTGTTAGGTGGGCGGCATTTGATCACATTAGCAATATAGACATCTTCTCGTTGAAAACCCATTGCCTCAATCATTCGGGTCAACAATTGCCCAGATGCACCCACAAAGGGCACGCCTTGCAGATCTTCTTCTTCACCTGGGGCTTCACCGACAAACATAATATCGGCATTTAGATGCCCGCTGCCAAAAACGACTTGTGTACGACCTTCACATAACTGACAGGCTTGACAATTAAGGGCTTGTGCGCTTAAAGACTCAAGACGATCACTGGGTTCTTCAGCGACACCATCACCTATGTCGTTATTTTCCTCAAATGACACCCGTGGAAGCGTATCCAGCCCTAACTCACGTTGCTGCTTTAAAAACTCGCGTGCCAAATCTAATGTTCCGTGAACGTCCATCGGATCCTCTATCGCAGACGCCTCTAAACTTATGCCCATTGTTTTTCTAACCAGTCAAGAATATGGTCACCCACCGCGTGTTTCGACATAAGCGGCAAGGGTGTCTCTTCCCCATCATCTGTAAAGAGGGTCACAACATTCGTGTCTACACCAAAACCCGCACCTTCAACGTTGAGCTCGTTTAAAACAATTAAATCCAAATGTTTTCTTTTAAGTTTGCCACGCGCATTTTTCACAGCATTATCAGTTTCCATTGCAAAACCAATAACCTTGCGATTGCCCTTATTTTTACCCAACCCAATTAAGAAATCATCATTAGGGATGAGATGCAAATCCAAACCATCTGGCGACTTTTTGAGTTTGCCTTGAGACACTTGGTCTGGTCGAAAATCAAGTACAGCGGCTGTCATAATCAAAGCATCAGCGCCTTCAAATGCGCTTTCAGTTGCAGTCTTCAACTCTGCAACGGTGCGAATCGAAACGTGAGCAACACCCCGGGGCGGTTCCAAGTTGCTTGGCCCGCTGATCAACACCACATCGGCACCCCGGCTCTGGGCTTGCTCAGCGATAGCGTAGCCCATCTTACCCGTAGATCGATTGGTAATAAAACGCACCGGATCAATGGGTTGCTCTGTTCGACCAGCCGTCACAACAATGCGACGCCCTGCCAAAGAGTGACAAGACGCCAACATTTCCTGAGCTGCTTGAACAACTTCCTCGGGTTCGGCCATGCGCCCTATGCCAACAGCCCCCGAAGCCAACGCGCCCGAGTTTGGGCCAACGGTTTGATACCCAATCTCTTTTAAGAAGGACAAATTGCGTTGTACTGCCGGATGAGCAAACATCATAGACTCCATCGCAGGGGCCAACAACGTGGCTGCATCGCTGGCAAGCAAAGTACAGGACAACAGGTCATCAGACAACCCATTGGCCATTTTACCAATAAAATGTGCCGTTGCAGGCGCCACCAAATTGAGATCTGCCCACTGTGCCAGACGCACATGGACCACATCTGGGTCGCCTGTATCAGGAAACAAATGCGTATGTACTTTGCGATGTGACAAGGCTTCAAAAGTTAAGGGTTGAATAAACCGAAGTGCAGTCTGAGTCATCACAACTTGCACATCGGCTCCATTCCGTTGCAAACAACGCAAAATCTCAACACTTTTGTAAGCTGCAATGCCGCCACTAACGCCGAGAAGAACCTTTTTCCCCTGAAGTGGCATCACCCTCTCCCTGCTGTTCGTCGTTTAAATAGGTATGCCGGATTTTTCGACCAATCAATCTGCCCATGGCAACCGTGGTCACTTTTTCTTCTCCCTCAGGTACCCCTGCATTGAGGCGTGCCTGATTCAAACGACGCGCTTCCCGAGAAGACAACAAAACGGCTTCATAAGGATTCACGTGTTTACCTGTTACTTCTTCAGTGAAATACACTTTTGGCATAAAAAACCCTTTCAAAAAATGGCATGAACAAACCCAATCCATCCATGAATCAATCAATTCCTTCAATAAGTCCTAAGTCAGAAAGGTGCATTTGCATACGTGAGGCACGGTGCCGCTCGGCCTGAATGATCCCTCTTAAATGTTCTACAGTATCCAACAAATGGGCATTGATAATAATATAGTCACATAATGATGCTTGGCGTAGTTCTTTAATAGCGTTTTTCATGCGCAACTGGAACTCAGACCCTGTTTCCGTTTGACGCGAAGCCAGCCTTTCCTCAAGTTTTTCCACTGAGGGTGGCAAAACAAAAATGGTCACACAACGATCTCCAAGCGCTTTTTGCCAGGTAACCACACCCTGAACATCCACATCCATAAGCATGACACGACCATCTTTCATGGCAGCATAAACCGCCTCTAAAGAGGCACCATATAGCTGACCATGAACTTCAGCGTGTTCAATAAATGCGCCTTGTTTAATCATTTTTAAAAATTCAGAATGAGAAACGAAATGGCGCTCCACACCTTCTTTTTCTTCTGCTCTGGGGGGCCGTGTCGTAGTGGTCACACAGCGCCGAACATCCTTTTCAACATCGAGCACCCTCCGACACAGGGTTGTTTTTCCCACACCCGACGGGCCTGCAACCACCACAGCAAATGCACCTGGGTCTTGGGCCAGTTGTTGCTGTAGAGCCTTTACAGCTAACACGTTGTCATTTTGATCACCCTTACGCATTAACAATAATTCCTACTCAATGTTTTGGGCCTGTTCTTTGAGCTTTTCGATTTCTTCTTTGATATCCACAACAATATGCGCAATTTCCGCATCCCCCGCCTTGGAACCAATGGTATTTGCCTCTCGCAACATTTCTTGAAGCAAAAAATTCAACCGACGTCCCACGACCTCATCTCGACCTAGCATATCTATATATTGTTCATTATGACTGTGGAATCGGACACATTCCTCTGTAACGTCACTGCGCTCCGCCAAGAGTGCTATTTCCATCATCAGTCTATTTTTATCGACCTGCTCTGGGGTTAATAACTGTTCCAATTTTTCGTTGAGTTTTTGGCGAACAACATCCATGCGCCTGGGAGCCAATTCTTCTACGCGCTTGATCAAATTATTCAAATTATCAATACGCTGCCGAAAGTCAGTGGTTAGTTTTTCACCCTCAGCAACACGCATGGCCAAACAACCATCGATAGCGAGTTTCAAAGCACCTTCCAAGGTCTGCCAAAGCAGATCAACATCTGAAACAGGTGACTCAAAACCAAAGAGATGGGGTAATGTAATCAAACGCATCACATCAATTGGGTCGCTACAACCCAGTTCTTGCTTGATAACATCAATTTCATTACAATACGCTGCCAAAACTTCCTTACGCAAAATGGGCACACCCTGATCGGCTTGTTGCCCTTGCACTTCAACCGAAACATCAACTCGCCCGCGAGAAACAAAAGTCAATACAAGATCTTTAATGCGTGCTTCTAAGGCTAAGAAACTACGTGGCATATGAACCGATACATCGCCAAATTTTCCATTGACAGAACGCACCTCAACAGTCACACGCCCAATATCTCCTTCGGCTAACCCTTTCCCAAAGCCTGTCATACTGGCAATCATATTTTTGCTCCCTTGACAACTGCGTTTTTTCGCGTTCGAACACTTAATAAAGAACCAAAAATAAATAAGTTAGCAAGCCAATAAAAATAGGGCAACACATTGCTTTTGTCAACTACCCCAAAATAAAAACAGGAGACTTCCTATGAAAGCCTCCTGTTTTTAGTATTTGTTCATTACCTATCCAACAACGTCAAAATCGTGCACATCTTCCCCGGCTTCAACCGACAAAATTTCCAAGGCAGTGGCAGCACCCTGCCCCGCAGAAATGATGGCCTGCGTGCGAATCAACCGCGTATTCCAGCCAACAGCATATAAACCCTCTACGGCAGTCTTGCCATCTTCATCAGCGACAATGCCCTTGTTCTTCTTTTCCAAACCCAGCCCTTCAGCCAGTTTGGTATTGGTACCACCAGCAAGGATGAGATATTTGCCCTCTTGCCGATGACCACCTGCCGTCATCAGGGTAAAACCACTTGCTGTCTTTTCTGCGCTTGTTATTTCCTCATCAACAATTTCGGCGCCCATTTTTTTCACTTGTTCACGGGATGTCTTTTGAAAGTCACTCCCTGTCATTTCGGGGATGCCTAAGTAATTATATAGCATTGCTTTATGCATTGGAGTGGTGTCTTGGCCAAAAACAGTAACAGACATATCATTCTTAGCCAAAAAGAGCGCGGCACTCAAACCTGCAGGTCCATCACCAACAATTAGCACATCTGCCATAATATAACCCTTCTTAAATAGATGACAAGTAAACAGTAATTTCATGCTCAAATTACTCAGAAACAACCCTTATATCCAGAAATTTATCACGTGCCAGCATAGAATGTTAACGCCCCAATAGGCAAGAATGACCAGATTCAAAGAATTACACAGAACTATTCAAATGTCAGCATCGAACGCAGAACATCATTTGGCTTTAGTCGTACCATCTTTTTAGAGGGCCACGAATCCCACTTATCAGTCCAGGAAAACAACTCGCCCGTGGCCGGCGTGCGAATATATCGCCCACCCGGTAACATCACTTCAAGTATCAAATTTCCAAGTGTGCACATACAACCAGATGGTGGTTGTATGACCACGCGATTCTCCATTTGCAACTCGCGCAACATATGCCCCGGTAGTTCTAAGCGTGCTGGAGCAAAACCGTCTCTAACGGGCAATTCACCTATAGGCGTGCCATTCATCAACACAGACATGTGGCCAACACCATCCCAAATACAAAAACGCAAAAATGCACGCCGAACCCGACCCAAGTCTGTAGGAATAAGTTTTGAAGGGGGGCCTGGTTCCATCATCCAAAAATCAATCAGATCCCCAGGTTGTCTCCATGCCACTACCGCCTCAGCACCCCGGTTAAGATGATGCCATTCAGCAACCACCTTTTGTGAGGTCACCGAAACCATGAACCAACCAGGAGCAGTATTTTCTAGATAACCTGGCCAACAGGCCAAAAGATCATCTTCTTCTGGCAAAAAAGCCAATACTTGATCTAAGGCCAATGGAGGTTCGTCAGATACCCCAATCATCGCTCCCATAAACTGAAATACCGGCAATCCATGGGTTCGATGCCAGATCACATTTTGATTGTGAGTGTGGCCGCAAAAGTAGGCATCCACAGCAAAGTCTTGTAACAACCGTCCCATATCCTTATGGAAATCAAACGGCGTACTAAATGCACGTGCAACAGGCCAGACTGGGTGATGGCCCAAAATAAAAACATGGGGAACCTGTTTAGCCGCTGCATCCTTGAGGGTTTGTTCCACCCACAGACATTGCACTTGAGACCACGCACTCGTATCCAATACAACGAATAGGGACTGATCTACCTCAAATGAAAAATAGTTTTCATCAAGCTCAACACCCAATACAGAGGCCATTTGTGGACGGACCACGGATTCAAAGGCCTGAATTTCGTCCAGATTGCCACGTGCGTAGATAATGGGAATCTCACATGTAGAAAAAAAATCAAGAGCGGCCTTCAAATCTTCTGTGGTGCCCCCGTTTTCACCCGGCTCCACTATATCGCCCGTAATGAATATGAACCCAGGATCAAGTTCCCGCAACGCATCCATCATAGGCGCGAGTGCATAGGTCACATTCTCTACATAATCCTCTGCGTCAAGCGAGTTGGTTTGTCGCTCCATCACCTGACCAAACTCGCGACGTACAAAGTGTGTGTCACTCACAACAGCAAAGGAAAATGGGCGTTTAAATTCTCTCATCGATATCATCCCAACACCAAATGTAGAACCTACTTTCGCCAAAAGGAATATAATGTAACCTTTTTTAGCGCCTCTCACAAGGATATGCACAGTCTAATAGACCCCAAGCCGCATAAAAAAAACGAGGTTCGTAAGAACCCCGCTTTTCACATTCCCTTAAGCCCCATCACCGCCACCCCCATCACCGCCACCCCCACGGCGCCTACCACCATCGCCTCCTCGACCTCCCTGCCCACCACGTTGATTCATATTCTGCATATAAGTTTTCAACGCGTCCACTTGGTTCGGTTGGAGAATAGCGCTTAATTTTTGAGTCATCTGGCCACGCAATCTACGCACTTCGGTCATTGCCGCTTCTCGGTCTTCACTGCCAGCCAACTTCTTTACCAACGTTGCCCGGTCTGCATGAATGGCCTTAAGTTCATCGCGAACTTTGCCCAACATCTCATTGCTTAAGCCAACTTTCTCATCAAAAGCAAGAAACCCTAAAATTTGCTCGATAGGTACGCTGCGCATGACCATCATTGCACCACCGCGTCCACCACCACGTTCACCTCGCCCACCACCGCCGGGCTGTGCCCATACATCTAGGCCCCCAAACATAAGTAAGGCCGTCGCAAAAATGATCAAACGATTTATTTTCTGCATAATGAACTCCTCTGATATGGTTTTAAACCCCAAATAAATTCGGGCAAGTGCCGTGCTTATTAGACGGCCCTTGCCCGAAAAAAAGTTCCCACAACGCTAAAAATAAATCGATCAGCGGTTTGCAAAGGTTCAAACGTGTGTACCAGCTTGTCCACAGATGAACTTGATGCTTTTTTGCAAACTAAAAAACCACCTGCGAAACAGCTTTTGAAATCAATGCAACAGCAATTGAGGTCATACCAATGAGTCCCATCCCGCACGAATAACCCGCCAACAAAATCGGCGCATAAGCTTTCCACTTGGACTCACCAAAGCGCTTGGAAAAATAAAACTTGCCCAAAACCGCACCAGCAAAATTCAAAATCACAAAATGAGGCCATTGAGCCAAACCATTAACAAAACCAAAAAAGACCAAAGTGGGCACCTTAATTGCCGTAAGGACCAAGAAAAGCGCACCGCCAGTTAGAAAACCAGCGCCCACATAGTTGGGCTTAATAATATCACTCAAAAGCTCCATGCCCGCACCGCCTTGAAATTCTCCAGGAGGCAGCGTTGCTTTAAGCCACATAGTCTGCATAGTGGCTTCAAAGGGCCAAAACATTTGCACATAAGGATATGTAGAGGAAGGAATAGGACCTAAGCGCCAGATGAATTCCCAAAACACAAAACTGCAAAGAAAAATGACACCGGACGTTATTACTACCATTTTCAAATAGCCTTTAAACTTCGTCTTGGTCAACTCCAGTTGCTTGAACTGACGCACGGCCAAACCATGATCGTGTAAAGGCAGCGGCGCAAACCAAACAGCGACCCCTTTATACCCCGAAAGAAAAATGGCAGCTTCGCGAATATAGGGTATGCTTGCACCATATGGACTGCCCGTTAACCCAATCATGCGGGCACCAATGTAGGATGAAATAGGCGTATAAATAAACGCAAAGAAGATCAACCACCCCCAATGGAACTCAGGCACAAGCCATTGACACAAGCCAATCGTCGCCACCGATGCAATCACCCACAAAACAAGCGGCCATTTCATGGCGAGATCACCACGCCCTTCCGGCAAATCTTCTAAACTAATACGGGCCGTATGGTGCCCAGTCTCTTTCTTTGATTTGCGTTGTTCCACCAATGTTTTTCCAACCTGGTAAAACCCGGTAAAAGCAATGACCAACGACGTACCAATGCCAAAACTCAGCCAAAAATCAAATCGATTAGAGATACTGGCAGGAATCGCGGTCATACCAGGCGACCAGCGTTGCAAAATATCAAAGTGGTATAAAGTCGGGTTGATCACCAAGTTACCCAACACAGAGCCAATAAAGGAACCTATCACAACATAAAAAGGCAGTACAAAACCAATAAGCACATGCCCCAAATCAGTTCCCAACCCAAATACTGCAGCTGGCAAGATGGTTTTTACCTCTGCTGTAAAATCAATAAAGGGAATGGGCAAAATCTGCACCGTTTCGGTTAAGAAAATCCCCGACAACGTCGGTACAACCACATAAAGTAAACCCCACACCAAACCAATACAGGTGCCCGTGCTAAATACACGCCAGCGCCAACCTTCCGATTTCGAAGACGTTTCTGCCAATGCCGTTACGCCACGAGCATGCACAGGTTCCATAGGGAAAGGTAATTTCTCAATATCACTGGTGACACGAAACATCACATAACCAAAGGACAAACGCGCAGTTTGGTTAATAATCATCACCAAAAACAAAATAAGTACGGGTAGAGCCCAATCCCAATGCACGAAAGTACGCTCTGCATAAACAGGAGAATCAAGGGCTGGTGCCACCCAACTGGGAATATACTTGCCCAAACCTTCGGCCGCAGGCGACTGGAGAAGATATTGATCCCAAATCAATCCGCCAAACGGTCCACCATATGTGTGTGCACCACTTCCCAAACGCACACCAATACCTAACAAACCTGCAGCCACCCAATAAATAATGAGAATTTCTTGGGTTTTGAGCTTTACAAAAGATCGCTTTGCAATCTCTAAGAAGAGGATAATTGTCACCCATTCCGATGCGCCAGCCATGCTTTGACCAGTCACAAGGCCCAAATAAATGGCCCCCGGCAACATCACAATACCGACAAATAAAATCGCCCAAATGGTTTTCCATCCAAAACCATCTTCAAAAGGTGCGTCTTCTGGCATAATCTCGTCGTATTGTGCCAGATCCTCTTCTTGTTCTGTATCTTTGGGTTCAGTTGCCAAAATCGCCTCCAGAAAAAATCACCAAAACAACAAATCGACGGATATTCCGTCTTGTGATTTTAAGTTGTTAACAGCCCATTTAGGCGGTTGTTTCTACCGCATTTTCTCCTGCCAGAATCTTTTTGCCATCTTCGGCATAAACATGCTTCATCTCCCCAGGAATGGTGCGCCACACCAAGAAACGTTTACGCAGCACATTCAAAAAGCCACGATTGATGCGTTTCCAGGACGCCACATCACCACTGAGGCGATTGATAATCACCTCAATCTTGTAGATATTGTGTTCACCCGTAGGAATGGCCTTGAGCTGTACGTCTTGGCTAATTCCCAAATCATAGGGTGCCAACCAAGCCGTAAGATCAATGTTATATTGTGGTTCGCCAGCCAAATCTTCTGACCAGAATTTTACATGATCGGCCACAAAATCTCCTACAGAGCCTTCGCCATACGACTCAAATACACGCGTTAAATACATATACATACCAAGAACTTCTGCACCACCAACCGTAAATGGAAAATCGAAAACCCACCGATCTCCTTCAGGTTCAGGAAATTCCCACTTGCGCGTGACATCGGGTACTGCCATATCACCGGCTTTTTTTGCTGGGTATAGTGTTGACAGGAATACCGTTGCCATCACAATTAGGGTTGCTGAAATAGCTGATAAGGAAGAATAGTTCAATTCCAAGCCACCTAATAATCCCTGATTGTAAAGGAACAAGACCAGCACCTGCCCAATGAGATATCCAAACACAGCCCCCAATGTAGCAAATACACCCGCTTCGGCCATAAACAACGCCCCAATATGGTTTGGCGCCAACCCAACCGAAGAATAAATGCTGATTTCATTAAACCGTTCATAAACAGCACCCATCATGGTATTCAGCACGATCAAAGCCGCAATGAGAATCGGTACAAACAAGTTACCCAACCCAGACAATGAGGTCGAACCAATAGAACTATAAACCGTCACGCCTTTGCCTTGCCCAACAAACATTGTTAAGGATACACGCGTCATAAACTCTTCAATGTCCGGTACAAAGTTCGCTTTCAATTGCCCCTGGTCATCCCGAAAATTTGAGATTGCCACGGAAGCCAACACACCCCCAACATCCAGTACATATTGATACGGCACAATAAGTACATTTGTCGATTCAAGATGCGTAAAGGTCTCAATCGGCGCTGCAGCGACCACACGCGGGTCTTGGTCTTGTGCATCTGCTAAATCGTCTTTTTCTTTTACGGTGTCAACTGGCGTTATTTTTTCATCATCCAGGTCTTTGAATTTGTTGAATTCATCCGAATCGATGATACCAATGACAGTAAAGGTTTGGCCTTGCATTTCAATTTTTGCCTTGCCTGCATCTTCGGGAAATATACCCACCAATTCGGCCAAGTCATTGGGTAAGATACATACAAATTCTTCACCGGGTTCAAACCAACGCCCACTCATCAAATATTTATCAACACCTGTAATTTTGGGTTCATCAGGTGTCAAACCGAGCAAAGCGTTTACAAAGCTGTCTTTACCCGTTGTAATACCCACATCAAAATCGACATACGTCTCACGTGCCCCCATATCAGCAGTTGTCTCTGTGACCCGAGAAAAATTCACATACGCGCGTTCACCGCGCACCTGGGACATATACCACGAACGAGGCACAATATCGGCTCGGCCTTCAAAGCCACTGTGCAAATAACTTGAAACCGATTCTTGCATCCCTCGCCATGAACGGTCGCGCACCAAGGAACCCTGGTAGGATGGGTTATTATCTCTGGGCAGTTTATAAAATTTGAGGGATGTTTGCACAGATGTAAATGACAATGTGGTGAATGTCAACAACGTCAAAGTCATCCCAGTTAATGCGGTGCGAAGGGGCCGTTTGCGCAAGTTGGAAATCCCCAACACAATAGCTGCAGATGTTGCACTCAAACGGCCAACATCGGCTTCATACGTGCCCGAAGAGGCCTGCTTCATTTTGCGGACCTCCTCGCCAAATTTCGACACCACAATAACCATAGCCACCCCACCCAAAGCCATAATAACAAAGGCTAAGAAAATGATATAGGGTGAGTTACTCAACTTAAATGCAGGGTGTACAAAACGCAGAATAAGAAAGAAAAGCGTAAAAAAGATCGCAAACCACGCCAACCGCCATTTAATGCTCGAGGCCCCCACAAACAGCCGTTCGATAAAGAATGAAAAGGGCAACAACAAGATAAAGTAGAAGATGATGCCACGAACAGTATCATTAGCAGTAGACATGACCTCTGGATATCCGCGCGCCTCCAAACCCCAAGCACGTCGAGACGCAGATATGAAACTTTCATAGTCGAGATTAGCCAAATGTGTGCGCGCTTCCATAAGCGCTTCACGCGCACTATTGTGCAACAGCGTGAGACGATTATTTTCAATACCATATTGAGCCAGTTGCTTCATCCGAACATCGTCAATCACCCACATATCTTTTGCGGCTTTATAAGAAGGTTGGAAAATGACACCCGGTTCATATCCTGCGCCCCTGGCACGTTCTAACAAATCTTCATCAACGTCGCTGATATTAACGGGATTCTCTAACAATTCTTCGGGTGCATTGATCAACAGGAACTTCACCCCAAACAGCCCAGTACTCATCAATATCTTGAGGGATTCTGCCTTATTTGTAACATGGTCTAACCGCGAAAACGCAACCGCAGCACGGGTAACATTGCCTTCCTTTGTACTCTGATTTTCGATATATGAATAACTAAATTCAATAGGCTGCGTATCATTAGCATTCAGAACCGTCATAAAATCAAGCGCCGACAAATAACTCGAATCGATGATCTCAAAAACACTCAAAGATGCGCATTTAAAAAGCACCGCCATCATTTCATTTTCCCACCAACCATATCGTTGGGTAATTGGAAATTTTTTGTCGCCTTCAGAACCCAAATCGGGGGCAGAAACAATACGACCGCCTTCGTCGATTTCATAAGCCAAAATTCGATTCGAAAAGCGATTGCGCATAATTTCAAAATTGAAACGACCGGTTAATACAACATCGGCCTTGGGGCCAAACAGCACCGAATCAGTTTTACTTGGATCGTTGGCCCGCGCAATATTGTAAATGGGGCC
>Ga0114999_10008104_pt1 | contig 11787 bp, 13 predicted proteins | sample ArcticOcean_MG_C_3_FD_89820 | JGI IMG/M metagenome (GOLD analysis project Ga0114999, IMG submission 89820) | Marine microbial communities from western Arctic Ocean - ArcticOcean_MG_CB8_126 | ecosystem: Environmental > Aquatic > Marine > Oceanic | place: Arctic Ocean: Canada Basin | collected...
CGCGATGGCCGTTCGTGTACGTACCAATGCGGAACCCGATGTGTCTCTCAGAACCAGACCACCGGTCAGACCTGTACCGTGAATGTTCTGGTTGTGAATGAAATCCGATGTCTCGAAGTCTTCGATGAAGTCAGCGGTCTCGCCGGCTGCCGCAAGCCACAAAGCGCGCTTTGCCGCATTCTCAGCAGCAGTCCCCGCATTGAACCTCATGATGGCCGCCAACGCCTGGGTCGTGCCAACGACCAGGAGCATCGCCGTCAGGAGCTCTAAGGTCTTTTTCATTTTTCTTTCCTTTGAATATAATTCGTTGTGAACGACCGAAATCCAGCAATAATCACGCCGTAAAATTCATTGCTGATCAATTTCAATCACTTACGGACGAACGGCCGCAAACTGGCTATCCAACGGTTGGCTGTTTGTATAATTCCCCGACGGTTTTGGTGACGATCTGCGCGACAATCGCCCGCTCAAAGGTCAGGTAGAATCTCCACCAACGACAACACGGCGCCCGCATCTGTCATGTCCATCAACCGCTTTGATCTCCCTGCGGACCTTCAGAACCAACAACCGGGTCACAGTGTTGAGTAATCGTGTACTGCAAGTCGGGAGCCGACGCGTGCGACCCCGCGAATGATGGAGCCCCTCGCGAGAAATGAGATCATTGCCGTGTTCGGCGCCAGCAAACATCTCGTCCTGCCCAACCTCAAGCACATCGACTGGGACGTCGTCGACTACCTTGGGTGGGTCCACCCGTCTGGTCATCGGGGCTTCCTCGTCCACGAGTCTCCGCTTGACGGGCGAATTCGGGGCACCACTTTGCACCGTTCACACGTCGTTAATCGCTACCCCAGGCTCGAGATGTGCTCGCTTTGCTACCAGAACCACGAGACGGGCGGCACGGCCATGTTCACGATTGATGAAGCCGGCAGCCGCGGCCGCCACCGCATCGGGCAAACGGTCTGCAAGGATCTCGATTGCAGCCTGCGCATCAGGAATCTGGTTAATGATGGCGGCGAACCCGCGGAGACCAACTACCTGCAGGCACGCATCTGGCGCATGCAACGTCGCCTGCACCGCTGGCTGAAGAGCGCGGACAAACTGTGACCTTTACCCCGCGGGCTCATCATCGCTATGATCCGGCCCGCCCAACCTCAGGATCTTCCATTCCATGCGCATCGGACTGATCGCAGACACCCACATGCCGGGGTCCATCCGGGAACTGTGGCCGCAGGTCTACACTGCGTTCGAGGACGTCGATGTGATCCTGCACGCCGGTGACCTGCACACACTCAGGCTGGTTGATGAACTGCAGACCATTGCGCCGGTCTACGTCGCCCGCGGCAATGGCGACCGGGGGCTCGACGACGAACGCCTGCAGGATACCTGGCACCTCACGTTCGAGGGCGTCAGCGTCTGCATGGTGCATGCCTTTCCGCGACCCGGGCGGCGAACCGACGACGACGTACGACGTCAGATCACGCGTCACTTCGGCAAGACGAGCCCGGACGTCATCGTCTACGGACACACGCATCGTGAGTCGATCGATATGATGGATGACACCCTTTGCATCAACCCCGGCTCGCCCACGTTGCCGCGCAACATGTCAACGCGCCTCGGCACGATCGGCTTCCTTAACATCGACGGGGACAATCAAGACCGGCGCATAGACGCCAGGATCTACCAGATCACAGACGAGGGCATCGTCGAGGCGCCACCGGTCAGCACCGGTGACCCGGTCGCATAGACTGCCCCTCACAGACCAGCGGGGTAGGCCTCGTCCGGCTACCGAAATGCAACGTGCTTTGGGGGCGAATACCGGTCTTCATCAACGAGTTCCAGACGGTCACGCCCCAGCCGTTTCGCTTCGTACAGGGCCTGATCGACCGTCCGCAAAAACTGCTGGCTCTGGAACTGGTCGCTCGGGATTGTGCAGCCCCCGCCGACGCTCACGCAGATGCGAAATCCCTCTTTAAAGCGCAGCGATTTGACCGCATTGTGAATGCGATCGCCGATCATCATGACGCCTTCGATGTTTGAGTTGCCGAGGACAATGACAAATTCCTCACCCCCGTAACGCATAACGCGGTCGGTCGGTCGCAGGAGACAGCGGCGCAGTGCGAGGGCCACAGCAACGATACACTCGTCGCCGGCAACGTGTCCGTGCCGATCATTAACGCGTTTGAAATGATCGATATCGACAAGCGGCAACGACACGTTGCTGTGCGCACGGTACGCGCGATCCCACTCCAGTTGATAGGTGACATCAAAGTGCGCTCGGTTGCCGATCTTGGTAAGCGAATCGGTCGTTGTTTCCTTTTGCAGGCGATCATTCTCTTTCGACATCGCATCCATCTGCTCCAGCACCTCCCGATACCGGATAGACCATTGATCAGCCACGTCACGGCCAACCTTAAAGCGATAACCAAGCCCGACCGAAAGGACAACGATATACCCCACTACGCCCACCATCGAGATCGCTGCGAACCAGTCATTGGACGCCCCAAGCGACACAGCGAGTGTATTCGGCCGGATGGTCCGCTCCGTCCACGCGTTCGAGAGCGTGACGAATTCAAGGACAAACCGCTGGTGTACAAACACGCTGAACGCGGCCACACCAACGACGACGGAGAACTCGAAGAACGCCGGCACGTCAGGCGTCGTTATGCCCCAGCCATACAAAACGAGAAGCCCGAAGGTCACGGCCGTGTGCAATATATGCGGACGACGATGCGAGAACATCGCGACGATCACGTTGTAGATCAGGAGTCCGGTCATGAGACCGAGCAAATAGAGTTCCATCATCCTACTCGCCGAATCAGTGGCTACCATGCCTCACCCGAAGGGTTATTCGTTTATTGCGACAATGCGGCTCTCGTTGACGTGTCCCGGAGTGACGCCATCCATAGGCCATCCTGGTGAACCGTTTTCGACGCGCCTTCGACCGCTAGAAAAAATATAGACACGGTTTCGCGATGGGCGAGGGAATCTGCCCCCGTTGGCGCATCCTCTCCGATCTGCAGCCCACTCGGGCCCCACCCTTTTCCGCAGGCTCACTCGATGCCACCCCGAGCGACGGGGGGCGTATAGTCCCCGCAACACCCACAGCACCGCGGAGACCCAATGCCCAATTTTGGCGCGATGATATTTCCAACCGACAAGACGCTCGGCCCCATTGAACTAGCGAAAGCCGTTGAGGAGCGCAACCTCGATTCGCTCTTCTTTCCGGAGCACACACATATCCCGGTGGCGCGGCAAACGCTATTCCCGGGCGGCGGTGACTTGCCGGAGCATTACTGGCGAGCGCACGACCCGTTTGTTGCGTTGACCGCTGCCGCCGCAGTCACGACCCGGATCAAGCTGGGAACCGGCATTTGCCTCGTCATTGAGCGGGACCCGATCACCCTTGCCAAAGAATGTGCATCGCTAGACCTGATCTCAAACGGCCGGCTCGTCCTCGGCATCGGCGCTGGCTGGAACCGCGAAGAAATGGAAAACCATGGCGCTAATTACTCGAAGCGCTGGGGGGTTGTTCGCGAGAAAATCCTGGCAATGAAGCAAATCTGGACACAGGACGAGGCCGAATACCACGGCGAATTCGTGGACTTTGACCCGATATGGTCGTGGCCGAAACCCGCTCAGGCAGGCGGGCCACCGATCTGGATGGGCGCGAACTCAAAATGGGTCTACGACCGCGTGGCGGACTACTGCGACGGCTGGTTGCCCATAGGCGGGCCCGGCAGCGGTGGCATTCCCAAAGTCCGCGCCGCCATGGAACGCGCCGGGCGGGACCCGGACTCCCTGACGCTCGCCCTGTTTGGGGCACCGCCCGTGGCCGAGCAAATCCAGGGTCGCATGGAGCAGGGCTTTACCGAGTTTGTGTTTGGTCTGCCCCAGGACCAACCCGACAAGATCATGTCCATGCTGGACCGCATCGCCGCCCTCAAAGAGACCCTCGCCTAACCTGTCGCGGCGGCCGCAGCCGGGACGCTGCCTGCATCCCGGGCTACATCCCACCTTCATCCCGGCCCGGGGGAGGGGGGCAATCAGCCGCGCTGGTCGGCCGCCACCTGCTTCGCCGAGTCGCGCTCGCTGAGCGCGGAAAGGAGCGCCGTGACCGCGGGCACGTCCGCAAAGAGATCCTGGCCGAACAGCTTCTTCGACACGCTGTTAGCAAGCGGCACGCTGTACATGAACAGAACGTCCGCAAAGCTAATCTGATCGCCAGCGAGGAACGGTGAAAAAGAACCACGCCGCTGGAGGCACGCGACGCCCTTGGCAAGTGCGGCCTTGGCGCTTGCCTTGACGTCGTCACTCACACTTCCGCCGAAGAACGCCTCCGGAAAACACGTCCGCGCCGGAAGTTCGAGATAGAGCTCCATTTCTTTCGTCAGTTCGCGCACCAGGCCGCGAGCATACGGATCTGACGGCATGAACGACGGGCCCTGCCCCAGGTCTTCGAGGTACTCGAGAATGACGCTCGCCTCGCTTAGAAAACCGTCGTCCGTTTCAATGCAGGGCACCTTGCCCATTGGACTCTTCGCCAGAAAGTCGGCTTCCTGACTTGGCATGACATTCACGTATTCGTAATCGATGCCCTTTTCGATGAGCACGATCTTGACCATGTTGAAGTAGTTGCTAAGCGGGAATCCGTAGAGTTTGAGCATGAAACATGACCTTCTGGTTGAGCATTCTGATTGGGGATTATTGTCAGGGATCGTCGGCCGCGTTTACGCGGCGAGCAATAATACAATGACGCCGAACACGATGAACACCATACCGGCACCCTCAAGCCGGTTCGGAATCTCGCGAAAATAAAAGATGCCGATGAGCAGGGTCAGCACAAACTCAACCTGCCCCAGCGTCTTCACGTAGGCAGCGCGTTCAAGCGTAAACGCGGTGAACCAGCCAGCCGAGCCCACTACACTGGTCAGCCCGACAAAGAGCGCCGGCCGCCAATGATTGACGAGTGCAAACCATTCGTGTCGATATCGCGCGGTCACCCAGACCACGGTGATGAGCGTTTGCACAATCACCATGAAGGCAAGCGTATACGCTGCCGACAGCATCGCCGAGTCGAGCGACAGCGACAGGCTCGCCTTACGAATCAGAAGCGACGTCAGCGAAAAACCCAGACCCGCAGCGAGACCGAACGCTGCCGACTGATTCCAGATGCCAGAGACGCTGCTACTCCGGGCAAGGTTGACGAGGACGAGGCCCATGGCGCAACCAACGATCGCTACCCACCCGATCGAGGAGATTACTTCGCTGAAAAAGACCGCGCCAATGATCGCCGTGAGCACGATCTCAGTCCGCACATAAGTTGTGCCAACCGCGAAGTGCCTGAGCGTAAAGAGGTGCACGAGGGCAATGGTCGCAATGATCTGCAGCACCGAAGCCGCGAGCGCGCACAACCAGAACGTTCGACCCGGCGTGGGCAGCGCCGCCAACGGTCCTTCCGGACCCGCCCCCTGATGTGCCAGAACACTGAGATAAACAAGCGCAAACGGCAGCCCGAAAAGGTAGCGAACCATTGTCGCCGTATGCACCGAGATGTGTTCGGCGAGCTGTTTCTGGCCTGCGGTGCGCACGGCTTGCATGGCCGCAGCCAGCAGCGTCCACAACACCCACGGCTCGATGAGGGTCGACGTCATGCGGTATCCACCTGCCGCACAACGTCGTACCGGGCCGTCTTATCGAAATTAGTGCCGGCATCCGCGCAGCCGCCAGCGGAGAGCAATGTCGAGTCAGCGACCTCCTTACTTCCTAACAATCCCTGCTTCCTGACAATCCCTGCTTCCTGACAATCCCAATCCCTGTTCCCTGGCAAGTGTGCCTGGCGGGCGAGATCGCTGACATGAAGCGGTTACAACTGTTCGAGAATCACTTCCGCCGTGCTGGCTTCAAGCGCACCGCCCTTCTCGCGATTCAGTTGGGTGATCTTGCCGTTTTCGACAATCATCGAATAACGCTGGGACCGGGTGCCAAGCCCAAAACCGCTGCCATCCATGGTCAGACCCATCGCATTGGCGAAATCACCGTTGCCATCACCGACCATCTGCAACTCTTCAGCGTTGGCGCTCTTGCCCCACGCGTCCATGACAAAGGCGTCGTTGACCGCTGTGCACACAATGCTGTCCGCGCCCTTGGCCTTGATCTTGTCCGCGTTGACCACAAAGCCCGGCAGGTGCGCCATGCTGCAGGTCGGCGTAAAAGCGCCAGGGACCGCAAAGAGCACCACTTTCTTGCTGCTGAAGAGGTCGGCGGTGGTGATGTCCTGGGGTCCTTTCTCGCCCATGATCTTTAGGGTTACGTCTGGAATGCTGTCTCCGACCTCTAGGGCCATGCTGTGCTCCTTCAATTGAAACGTTGGGAATTTGGTCTTTATGTCCCGCCCTGGCGGGGGCGCAGTCTCGCTCAGATACGCTCTGCAATTCAAGCGCGCCCGCCGGTTCGCCGGCGCTCCGGGTACTGGCGGTCGGCCCGGTTTTGCATCGAATGGCTACATGAGCCTTTACAATATCGCTGAACAACGCATCAAGGAGGCGATCGAGTGCGGCGAGATTCGACAATCTCTCACCTTCTCCACCGTCAATCTCGGCTTCTCAATCATCAATGAAGGGCAAGCGGATCGACCTCTCTGCCTGGAAGCGGACGCCCGCTCACCTGCGGATGGGCTACACGGTGCTCAAGAATGCGGGGCTCAAGCCGCCGGAGCTGCAGGCGCGGGGCCAGATTGCAGAGATCCGGGCCAGGCTCACGCACGAGACAGATCCTGACCAAAAGCTCGCGCCGACTAACAAATTAAATGCGCTGATGGTCACCAACAGCATCCGCATGGAGCGTCTGAGCAAGCCTTGACATGCGCGCCTACTACCCCCGCCCCATTACCGCCCCCAATACCCGCCCAAACCAGACCCCGGAACCTTAACCGGCGACCCTGCGCAACCCTAAGTTGAGCCCGCAGGCTATCAGGCAACGTTGCCGACAATCGCCTTGCCGATTTTCTCCAGCACGGCAAATCGGGTGTCGAAGTTAGGCAAAATCATTACCTGATCGAGCCCCGACTCAAACGCCATCGACAGCCGCTCAATGACCTGATCGCGCGAGCCCACCACACAGGTTCTCTCGATGAGATTCGGGGTGACAAAGCGCTCCTCTTCCGGGATCACCCAACAGTTGTGACCTGCGTGGATTCGTTGATGACGTCGCTCGGCGGGCACAGCCTCAAGCATCGCCGTGTAGTCCTCCCATATCTCAGCCATTGCCCCACCTGGCTGATGACCGAAATTTCGGAACTGGTCGTATTGATAATGAATTGACGCCATTACCATGGCGCCGACCTCGCTCTTGACGCGCACCGAGTCCACCGCCTCGCCCGGTTCAAGAATCGCAATCGCGGTCAGCGCCGTCGTATAGAACGTGCTGCGATCAAGTTCGCGGCCGGCGTCCGTCGCGCCCTGCTCGATCATGCGCCAGGTGTTCTCCATCAGGCCCGGCGTATTCGGCACGCCCCCGAGCACGGCCCCATCGCCAAGCGCACCGGCAAGCCCCAACGAGCGTGGACCGAACCCAGACACGTACATCGGTATCGGATCATCGAAGTTCACGAAGCCGCGATCCGGCATGATGTGGCGGATCGGCTTGCCGTTGCTCTCGGCCTCCTCGCCCCGGAGCAGCGGTTTGATGGCGCGCAGGTAGTCGCCAAACTCCCGGATCCGCTGCGGCTTCAGGCCCATCACGCGCATCGCCGTGTTGCCAGCGCCCACACCGAAGAACGTGCGTCCGGGCGCGATAGCATTGATCGTCGCAATGGACGCTGCATTGACCGGCGCAGGCCGCGTGCCGGATACCGCGACCCCGGTTCCGAGCTGTATCGTTGAAGTCTTGTCGGCGGCGAGCGCCAACGCCGCATAACAATCGGACCATAGCATCTGGCTGTCCGCCATCCATGCATGGCTAAACCCTAGTTCCTCCGCTCTGACGACATAGCCTGTATCACCGACATGTGATGGCACACAGATCCCAATATCCACAGTTCGTCTCCTTGTCTGGTTGTAGCCTGGGTTGTTCTTCACCGGGTTTGTTCCGGGTCGATGGGTGAACCTCACCCATCCCAGACATCATGACAGAGGTTTGCCCACCGGCGGGGACCGGTCAAGGTCGCCACACCCCTTCAAAGTCAAGATCGGGGAAAGGGACGTCCGCCTCGACCCGCTCCCTTCTGCCGAGCATGAACCGCGCCGGAAACCAATCGAGATCGTTGAGATCAAGAAACGTGTGAATGACGCCATAAAGACTCATCTCACGCACCGCCAGAAACCCCGCAAGCTGTGACATCAGCGCCGGAGGAACGTCCGTCTGGCGTGCCACCCGTCCAGAAACGGAACCAGAAACCCCGCCGCATCACGGCTCCGCTGTCCATCGTCGATCGCGCTCCACGGCTGCTGCATCGCGCCGAACAAAACCGTTGCGATACATAGGCATACCAGCAATAGCAGGCATCGTCAAAGTCGAAGAAGGTGAGATGGTCGCCTCGGCCAAAGGCTTCGTCCGAGACGTCGACAAGAAAGTTACCAAGATGCGCATCGGAGTGAATGAGGCCGAAGTGCCGTGGACTCTCGTCCAGCGTCAGCAGCCATCGGCGGCGTGCCCTGGCAAGCTCGATCACCCGGGTCTGGTCCGCTGGAATTCGCGCCGCAAGATCGAGGTTGTCATCCGTTAACCAGTAGCTGCGCCGATAGTGCTCGCGCGTCGGCGCGAAATCTCGACCTGCCTGATGCAGCGCACCGAGGCCGGCGCCCCAGGCAGCGAACAGCGACCGCCCCCAATCCGCTTCCTCAATCGTTCTGCCGCGCGCACGTTCAAAGCAGCAAGCCGTGAAGTTATCGACGCGCGTCGTGAGCCCGTCTGCAAGCGGCAACGGCGCGCAGACGGCCGCACCCCTTGACTTCAGATCGGTGAGCCATTCGAGCTCGCCAAGAATCTGATCCTCGGAGCGGTGGCTGTCGTGAGTCAGGCGAATAATCCTGTCCCCAACTTCAAAGATGTGACTCTCAAAGCCGCCAAGATCGACAAAGCCGTCGTCAATGCTGAGACGCGACAGAACATGCGCACTACCCAGGCGTTCCAGTTCTGCTGCCGCGTCCGGGGTCAAACACGCCTCCGTTAATCCTCCGGCCTGCGATTGGACCCGTACCACTGCGGCCTGTTCGCCGGGTGCGCCTATCGCTTTTCTTCATGTGCGCAGCCATGATATCCGTTTACACCCGGCGACCCCGCAGCTTCTAACCCCTCAACTTCTAACCCCCAACGTTTACCCCAACTTCTACCCCAACAATAAAAGGATCGCGCTATGAAATTCGCTCTGTTTGGAATTGGATCAGGACCGTGCACGGACCCATCGGTCGCGCGCGCCGTCGCTGTCGCCGCCGAAGATGCTGGCTTCGAGTCGCTCTGGACCGGCGAACACGTGGTCCTGCCAGACCCGCAAGCGCCGCCGTCGCCCGCTCCCCCGCTCTTCCCCATGCTCCACCCGTCCACTTCGCTCGCGTTCGTTGCGGGCGTCACCTCAAAGATTCGCATCGGCACGGGTATCGCGCTGATCGCACAGCGCAACGCGGTTGTTCTCGCCAAGGAGATGGCGTCACTTGACGTCGTCTCACAGGGGCGACTGATCTTCGGCGTTGGTGCGGGCTACCTGAAGGCCGAATTCGACGCCATCGGCGTTCCTTTCAAAGAGCGCGGTGCCCGTACCGACGAATACATCGACGCCATGCGCGAACTCTGGACGAGCGAATCGCCTGCGTTCAGCGGTCGCTTTGTCAATTACAGCGGCGTGCAATGCCGCCCACAGCCCGTCCAGGCTGGCGGCCCGCCGATCGTCGTCGGCGGCACAAGCCAGGCCGCCCTCACGCGCGCAGTGACCCGATGCCAGGGCTGGTACGGCTTCGCGCTCAATCACGACAGCACAGAAGCCGCGCTTTCCGGGTTACGGGACGCTGCGGCAAACAACGAACGCCCTGCCGGGCTTGGCGACCTTGAGATTAGTGTCACACCCGGCATGCAGCTGACTGAAGACGCGGTCAAACGCTTCGAGGATATGGGCGTTGATCGGCTAATCCTGCTGCAGCGCGGACAAGATCAGGCCGCGCTGCTGCAAGAGGTCGAGGACGTGGCGAATAACTACATTCGCTAATTCCGTTGCCCTCGGGCCTTTCTGACCTGCTGGAGGAATGCATGACCGCGACAACAATCGGCCTCATCAATCCGGGCGCCATGGGTGCCTCGGTCGGGGCGGCGGCCGGGACCAGCGGTGCCAGGGTCATCTGGGCGGGCGACCGACGATCTGCGGACACTCGTGCCCGTGCCGAACGTGCGGAACTGATTGACTGCGGCACGACCGCGAAGCTCGCTGACGAGGCCGACATCATCCTGTCAGTCTGCCCCCCACACGCTGCCGAGGACGTCGCGGTCGAGATCGCCGAGCGCGGCTTCCGCGGTATCTATGTTGAGGGCAACGCCATTGCCCCACCGCGCACGCGCTCGATCGCCTCACGCATCACCGCCGCTGGCTCAACCTTCGTAGACGGCGGCATCATCGGCGGTCCGGCGTGGCACGCAGACGCGGGGACGCGGTTCTATCTCTCCGGGCCGTCAGCGCCCGAGATAGCACGCCTCTTCAGCGGATCACCCCTCGAGGCGGTTGTCATCAGCGACGAGATCGGTGCCGCGTCAGCCCTTAAGATGTGTTTTGCGGCGTACACCAAAGGCTCGACCGCGCTGCTGTCCGCGATCCTCGGACTGGCTGATCATCAGGGGGTGCGCGCAGACCTCGAGCGCCAGTGGGGCGACGCGTTTACGACAAAAACCCACGCACAGGTCGCAGCAAATACGGCAAAAGCCTGGCGGTTCGCCGGGGAAATGCGAGAGATTGCTGCGACGTTCGCATCCGCCGACATGCCTGATGGGTTTCACCTTGCCGCAGCGGAGATCTTCGAACGGCTCTCAGGCTTCAAGGATCAGGACGCACCACCGGCAATCGATCAGGTACTCGAGGCGTTGCGCAGGTCCGAGTGAAGCATCAAAGGTAGGGACGGGAGCGCGGCCGCCATGTCAGCAATGCGGACCGGCTTCGATACAAAGTCGCTCATGCCTGCGTCCTCGCACGCGGCGCGGTCGTCCGCCATCGCATTCGCGGTCATGGCAATGATGTAAGGCCGTGCCGACGGCGTGCCACCCCGGATCAACCGGGTCGCGGCGAGGCCATCCAACTCCGGCATCTGCACGTCCATGAAAATCACATCGAAATCGCCCTCTCGGCACGTTCGACCGCAACCCGCCCGTCCTCAGCAGCACCGCATCACAGTCGAGACGGCTCATCATCTGCAAAGCCACCTTTTGCTTGACGAGGTTGTCCTCGGCAAGCAGCACCCGCAGGCGGGTGACGGCTTCCCCGTCCGATGGCGCCGCAACTGGCGAGGGCTCGCCTGCTCGTCTCTCAGCGGGCGACTCCAGCGCGCGGAACAGTTCGCCGGGCCGCACCGGCATGCGCAGAAGCTGAATGCCAGGGTTTGTCCCCAGTTGCGAAATAGGCGCGAGACCAACGACGCGTTGATCCGGGCGAGCCATGTCATGACGCGTGAGCGGCGAACCCGCAAGCGAGCAGACGCTGAGATCGACAAGAACATTCGGCGCGGCAGCGGCCAGGGCGTTCGCGGGCTCGATGCGCCGCGCGTCGGCGCCCCAACGCGCGAACTGACGCACCAGGATGTTAAACAGAACCTGGTC
>Ga0114999_10008107_pt1 | contig 11784 bp, 13 predicted proteins | sample ArcticOcean_MG_C_3_FD_89820 | JGI IMG/M metagenome (GOLD analysis project Ga0114999, IMG submission 89820) | Marine microbial communities from western Arctic Ocean - ArcticOcean_MG_CB8_126 | ecosystem: Environmental > Aquatic > Marine > Oceanic | place: Arctic Ocean: Canada Basin | collected...
AACTAGGAAAATATTAATCATCAATTCTACACCATATTTACAAGAGTGGATTAATCATCGACGTTGGGGGAATTTGTATAGTTGCTATGGTTAACCCCCCAGAAATATTTTTTTAAATTATAAACGTCCGATAGTCAAAAAGTTTGCATAATAGGGGGCGGAGCCACTTAGAAATATTTTTTAAAAAATTATAATTTTATCATTAATGATATAATTTATAATTGGATAAAACCTATTAGGTTAATGGGACTATATCGTTTCTTACATAAAAAATTGAATCTATTACTGTTAATTCTCAATCTTCCCAAAGATATTAGAAAAAGGGCAGATAAATATTTTAATAAATCAAAATCTGAATTTAGATTAAAGCATAATAAAAAACCAAATAGGGATGAATTATTTCTATTGGTAGTTAAATCTAGCCATAGGGCCTTGGGCGTGAAGAAGGCTTCAGGAAAAAAAGGGCATTATAATAGGCAATTGATTAGGAAATATTTGTTATTAAAAAATAATATTAGAGATAAATATAAAATTCAAGAAGGAAGTTATTAGTGAGGGGATTATTTTTTATTTTTCTTTATCTTGTTTGCATATATGAGGTAACTTACAATTCCTGAAAATAGCCATGTATTTTGTCCAATTTGGTATGGGTTCAGATTAAATATTGCTCCTATAATGAAGCTTATAAAAACTCCAGATAGGATTGATAACCCCATGAATTTGGCAATACCTATCCAATTGGTTTTAGATTCATTATACAATCTAAAAGACACTCCAATAAATAATCCCATCCCTAATAAAACAAACATATCATTCATGAATATAATAGGATTAATTGCCTTAAAAAACCTATTTATGACTACTTTCCCCGTATGAAAATCTCCCAGAACACTTAAATAAAATATATTAGTATTAATTTTATGAAAAAAAGGGTGATAATATTTTCTTTAATAATTATATTTTCTTTTTCATTAGCTACGGCATTAGATGTTGGTATTGATTATCCCGATGTAGATTTGCCATTAGGATATTATACAGAAACATGTGTAACAGCTGGATGTTTTGATAATTTTATTTCTTATGATATTAACTCGAATAGTAAACCATTACTTCTTGTTCATGGATGGGGTAATGTAGATGATAGTGATAAAACAGATTGGGGGGCAGTTCCAAGTTATTTGAGGAATAGGGGCTATGATGTTTATACTCTAAAGTTAAATCCTGCAAATCTTAGTAATAGGAAAAATGCAGGGGCAATTGGTAGAAGTATAGATAATATTTTAGATAGCGGATATAGGCCTCATGGAATTAGAAAAGTTGACGTAATAGCCCATAGCATGGGAGGATTGGGCGTTAATGGTTATATTAAGAGTATGGGGATTGATTTTAATGGAGCTCCCTATATTTATCAAGGAGACATAAGACACTTTGTATCTCTTTCGAGTCCATTTTATGGAACCTACTTAGCAAATATTATAGATGATACTAATGGTGAGGGTTTATTGGAAGAACATGATGTTTGTGAAAGCTTAGTTGTGAGGGAAGACCTAAATGGAGGTTCTGAGGCGACAAAAGACTTACAAATAGGGAGTGATTTTACATGGGATCTTCATAAGGTTGAACTTCAAACTAATGTTGATTATTTGACTATTTCTGGAAGGAGATCTCTTCAGAGGGCATTGGGGTTTTCTAATTCTTATAGTTATTGTCTTTCGAATAATGATGAAATAGATGATGGGTTAGTAACGTTATCTAATTCTCAGTATTCTGATAGGGATGTACCTTTGTTATTATTGGATCACTTCCATACTGGATTATCAATTCTTGAATTAGGGATTCATCAGCATACCAGGGTTGCTCAAATTTATGAATTATTCTTAGATAACAACTTAGTTAAAAATAGGATAGATTCTATATTAAATGAAGGATTTTTATTCCCATATTCAGGAGAAATCTTTTATGATCCCCGGGATCCACGAGATCCTTCTGACCCATTACCAATTGAAATATCTCAAAGTTCTTTAGTTGTTATGGAGATAAATACTGCTGAAATCCCCATTAATAAGAATTCAATTCGGCTATTTAGAAATAATAGGTTTTATAATTTAGAGATGAACCAATATTCTGGAAGATATTTTTATGTGGATGTTGATGAAATGGAAGATGTTAGACTTGATTTTACAACAAGATTAGGTTCTGGGTCTTATGATATTTATGTTAATGGAATAGATTCAAGAAAAGATATAGGGTTAAGTTCTGGAGATGTATTTTTTAGGACTATAGACTATGATAATGATTTTGATAATTATGATTCTAAATACATTGGGGGGACAGATTGTGATGATAACGATTTTAAAGAGTTTCCAGGCCAGGAATGGTTTCCAGATATAGATAATGATGGATTTAGGGAGAATGTTATTACTGAAACTTGTGAGCGTCCAGAATCATATAAGATATTTTCAGAGTTTATTTCAACGGAGATAGATTGTAATGATAATAATGATTTGATAAATCCTCATGCTACAGAATTATGTAATGGGATAGATGATGATTGTAATATTGTTGTTGATGAAACATTTGATGTTGATGAAACATGTTATGAGGGCATTGGAGAATGTAGGGCTCAGGGGGTTAAGATATGTAGCGAGGATCAACTTGGAACGGTTTGTAATGCTGTTCCATTATTGCCTTCAGAGGAAATATGCGGGGATGGATTAGATAATAATTGTAATGGAGAGATTGATGACGAAGAGCTATGTTTTACTGATTTGACCATTAATTCTCCAGTAAATTTTGAAGTTTATGATTCAAGAAGAGTCTTAATTGATATAAGTTTTAATCAGGAAGTAGATGAAATTCTATATCTTGATAGTGCAGATAGCAGGCAAAGAAAGAGAAGATTATGTAGGAATTGTGATTCTTATTTTAGATCTAAATCATTATCTCCTGGAAGGCATGAATTAACATTTTATGGAATTGTTGATGATGAAATAGTGGGCTCAGATTCTTCAATTTTTTATATTGATACTAAAAAGCCTAGATTATTGAAGTTTTTGCCAAGAAGGGGGCTAACAAATGGATCTTATTATTTTGAGGCTACTGACGATAATATTCGTGGTGCTGGAATAACATTTGGTAATGATATTTATGGATATGAAACAATTGAGGTTGATTCTTGTGGAGAACTTCCAAGAAATAAATTTTATTGTGAGGGCAATATGAATTTATCTAAATACCATAATTCTGAAATAACATACTCAGTAATTTTAGTGGATGTTGCAAGAAACTTTGTAAACTCAAAAAATAAAACCTTGGAGGTTGATGTTAACCCTCCAATATTGTCTAGGATCCAATTAACTCAATCTAAGAGAAGAGTTGAATTTAGGCTCTCTATCTCTGAAGAAAACTTTGATGAAGTTACCTATATTGACCATAATGATAGGAGACCTAGGGAAAGAAGATTATGCCGCAAGATATTTGCAGGAGATTGTTTAGCAAGAAAATCATTTAGAGCTGGAGATCATAATTTAACATTGACTATTAAGGATGATGCAGGTAATTCATTTGTTTTAGAAAATAATTTATTTACAATTTAGTTATCCACATCTTAGCAGTTTTATGAATCCTCTTGTGAAAGTAAGGTTTTAAGAAGGTTATATTATTTAATATTTTATGAGGAAAGTATTGTTTATTATTTTTGTAAGTTTATTTATAATAAATTCTGTGAGTGCTTTAGATTGTCAATATACAGGTATAGAGAATTATTCAGAAGATGAAGAAGTTTTTTATTATAATGGGGATGAGATTGGTAGAAACCTTAATCTGAGTGAGCTAATTACTTTTGAAATTGATGGGACCCTTAATGGTAATATAAAGATTAATAATAATCTTGATATCCCTATTAGTGTTAATGCTACATTTTATACTAATGAACCTAGGTATGGGAAGGTAGGTTATTTTACTCATAACCATACCATTAGTCCAAATAATTTTGTAGTTTTTAAGGCTCCTTTGATCCATAAATTAACGAGGTATGAATTCATTGAACCAAATATTATCTCAAGTGAAACTATATCTGTTGAGAAAGAGAGAACTATTTGTGAGGTTTGCCCTAATGGCAAGGAATGTTTGGGAGATGGAGATTCATGTACATTAAATATTGAATGTGGAATTGGTACTTGCAATATTGCCGGAGTATGTGGTGCTGAAGATGGGGGATGCCCTGAGGGATTAAAGAATTGTAATGATACTTCTTGTTTGGAACCTTCTGTTAAGTTAGTAGGGGAGGCTTATGTGTGTGAATGGGAATGCTTGTATGGAGATAATGGGGTAGTTTGTTGTGGCGAGCCTAGTACTGTGGATGTAGGGGCTAGTTATGTTTGTGAAACTGAATGCAAGTCAGATAGATTTGAGAATGGAAAGTGTCTTGATAGTACTAATGGTATTGCAATAAGGGTTGCGATAGTGATAGCATTATTATTCCCTGGGTTATATTATTTACGTATATTTATTTATGATATTAAAACTAAAAAATTGAGTGATGAGATAAGGAATGTTCAGAAAAGACTTCATAAAATAAAAAAAGAAGCTAGTGATCATGATGTAACTAAAATTGAAAGAGAAGAAAGGATTAAAGAGACCGATATTCTGGCTGAAAGGGAACATAAGATTGTTGATAAAATATTGGGTTCATATATGAGAAGGTATGGGCATGAATTTGTGATGGATAATGGGTATATCAGATTTAAGAACAATCTTAAATATCCTGAGAAAAAAGGTGGCTTTTTCCATATTTGGTGGTATAAGAAGCATAAGGGTTCTATTAAACCTGGAAATCAAATTGACCATGTTGATGGGAATAAACTTAATAATGATATTGGTAATCTAAGACAAATGACTCCTGCAGATCATAAAAAAAAGCATAATTTAGGTTAATTTGGTTTTCATAACTCGTAAAAAAGTTATAAAGATTTTTTCAGGGGGCGTCATTGCCCCCTTATTTACATAGGTTTTAATAATATGTTTTTTTAGAATAGATATGAATGACAGGGCTCAAGTTGGATTAATTATCTTAATTGCGATAGTTTCTGTTATAGTTTTTGGAATAATAAATTATGGGGACGAAATTTATAATTTGATCCCTATAAATGCTGATTCAAATAATCTTGCTTCTAATAAAATAATTGATAGTTATTGTGAAGAAAACATAATTCCAAAGAGTTTTGTGACCTATAAGGGACATATTTCTGGAGGGATAAATGAGGATTTACATATTAATTCAGGAATGCTTGAATTTATTTCTCCCGAATGGAAGGATGGTACTAAATTGGGAATTTCCCCTGATGGCTTGGAATATATAAACAAATATAATTGTAGAATGGGAGAATTTGAAGGAGAGAATATTAATTATTTATATTGTGGGAATATAGGATATAGTAAGGAAATAAAAGAGATAGATGATGATGGAAATGTTATAAGCATAGATAATCGAAATTATAGAATAAATATCTCTATTGACTTAGCAGATATTATGGATACTAAAATTTATTCTTTTTCTTCTAAATTATCTTTTGGAAGATCTAAATCTATCCAATTAAATATTAATCCTGTTATTGATTATAGCTGTGAAAGATCAGATTTTTAATATAAATCTTTATTAACTTCTTACACTCTCCTATATCTAACGGAACATAACATTTTCTAAGTGCCAAGTGGTGGCGTATCTCTCATCTTCCAGATGAGATACATCAGACCAGAAAATTTCATATTTTCTGTGGGTATAATATTTATTCAAAAATGAACCACAAAATAACTATCAAAAAAGGAGAAACTTGCAAAATATGCACTTGTGGTAAATCTAAAATAATGCCAATTTGCGATGACACACATAGAGAACTTAACTCCCTAAATGGAACAAATTTCAAATCCCTAAAGATCACACCCAGGGAAGATACAGAATTAGATCTAACTTCATCCGTATGGGAAAACTAAACTATTTTAAACCCAAATTAACTCTATCTACCATGCCAGGTAGAAAACTAATTGAATTAAAAAACGTTAAGAAACATTACTTCATGGGAGATAATGTTGTTAAGGCAGTCGATGGAATTACTCTAGAAATTAAAGAAAAAGAATTTGTTTCTATTATGGGCCCTTCAGGTTCTGGAAAGAGTACTGCAATGAATCTTGTTGGAAGTTTAGATGTACCTACTGAAGGAAAAATATTTTTAGACGGCCAAGATATAGCATTATTTACTGAATCTGAACTTGCTCAACTAAGGGGAAGAAAAATAGGTTTTATTTTTCAAAGTTTTAATTTAATTCCAAATTTAACTGCAAAAGAAAATGTAATGATTCCAATGACTTTCCAAAACCAATCAAGAGAATTTAGTGAAGCTAAAGCTGAAGAACTTTTAGAACTTGTTGAACTAGGCGACAGAATGGATCATTATACAAACCAACTTTCTGGGGGGCAGCAACAAAGAGTCGCAATTGCAAGGTCCTTAGCAAATGATCCCGATGTAATTTTAGCAGATGAACCAACTGGAAATCTAGATACAAAAACTGGAGAACTAGTAATGGATTTCTTAAAGAAATTAAACAAGGAAGGAAAAACAATAATAATGGTAACTCACGATCCAGATCTTGCAAAAGAACATTCTAGTAAGATATACTGGTTAAAAGACGGTAAAATTGAAAAGATAACTAGAACAAAATGAAACCAAGACTAATACTTCTAGCTTCAAAAAATATCAAGAATAGAGGAATAAGATCCTGGCTAACAATGATCGGAATCTTCATAGGGATAGCAGCCCTAGTTTCCCTAATAACAATGGGGCAAGGACTTCAGACAGCAATAACTGGACAATTCTCAACTATAGATCCCGATAAACTAATAATAACAAATGTCGATACTGGATTTGGACCTCCAGGATCCACAGCGGTAGAGAAATTAGATGATGATGACAAAGAACTTTTAGAGTCTATTAATGGTGTAGATGTGGTAGTCCAACGTTTAGTTCGGGTTGTTTCTTTTGAATTCAATGATAAGACAGAATTTTCCTTTGTAGCTAACATCCCTCAAGAAAAGGATGCTATAGATGTTGTCTATGATGCATTAAATATTGAATTAGAAGAGGGAAGATTGTTAGATCAAAATGATAGAAGAAAAGTTATCTTAGGAAATGACTATACGTCAGACGATTTCGGAAAAGAAATAAGGTTGGGAAAAACAGTAACTATTCAAGGAGAAGATTTTGAAGTAATAGGTTTTCTAAAAAAAGCAGGCACATTCATTTTGAATGGAGCAATTATCATGCCTGATAAGGATCTAAGAGACATTCTAAATATTGATGATGAATATGACATATTAATTGTACAAGTAAAAGATGCAAAAGAGGTTGACGATGTCAAATCAACCATAGAAAGAAAGTTCAGAAAAGATAGGGACTTAGATCTTGGTGAAGAAGATTTTTCAGTCCAAACTCCTCAACAAGGAATCCAGACAATAAACACAGTCCTATTATCCATACAATTTGTCATAATAGGAATAGCATTAATCTCTTTACTAGTTGGAGGGATAGGAATAACAAATACCATGTACACTTCAGTTCTAGAAAGAAGAAAGGAAATAGGGATCATGAAATCAATTGGCGCAAAAAATTCAGATATAATAACTATTTTCTTAGCTGAATCTGCACTACTAGGATTGGTTGGAGGGATAGTTGGGATAATAATAGGACTAGGATTAGCGTATGGGGCTGCAGCTGGAATCTCTGGAGCCTTAGGAGGATTAGAATTTGTAATAACGCCAAACACATCTCTATTAATATTTGCAGGAGCTTTTTCAGTTTTAGTAGGAACTCTTTCAGGAGTTTTTCCAGCAATTCAAGCTTCAAAATTAAATCCAGTTGAGGCACTACGTTCTTAATATGGAAAAAACACAACAATACTTCAGAATAGCACTAAGAAATCTAAAAAGAAAAAAATTAAGATCTTGGCTAACCATGATTGGAATCTTCATTTCAATAGCAACTATCTTCATTTTAGTTTCACTTTCTTTAGGTTTAGATGCTTCAATTCAAGAACAATTCAAAAAATTAGGAACTGACAAATTTTTCATAGATCCTAAAGGCCAACTAGCGGGCCCTGGAACCGGAGGAGCAGTAACTTTCACAGAAAAAGATGTAAGAACTATAGAAAAGGTTTCAGGGGTGAAAGAAGTTTCATATTGGGTAATAGGAAGCGCAAAACTAGAATTTAATAACCAAGTAAGATTTGCAAACATAGCTGCAATTCCCTTAGATAGGCCTAACTTATGGGAGGAAACCGGATTCATAGAAGCTGAATTTGGAAGAACTCTAGATAAAGGAGATTCAGGAAAAATTGATATAGGCTCTCAGTATCTACATAACAATGTTTTCGATAGACCTGTTCAGGTAGGAGACAAGCTAACAATTCAGGGGGAGGATTTTAGGGTCAAATCAAATTTAGTATCATTAGGTAATCCAACTGATGACAAAATAATTTATATGGAACTAGAAGATTTCAGAGAAACATTTCCAGACAACAATCGTATAGATCAAATAACCGTACAAGTAAACGAAGGTGCAGATCTTAACCGTGTAGCAGAGGCTGTAAAGAAGAAGTTAGATGATGCAAGGGATGTTGATGATGATAATAGAGATTATAGAATTTCAACTCCTGAAGAACTTCTAGCTACTATTGGGACTGTTCTAAACATAATCACAGGATTTCTTTTGGGGGTTGCAGGAATTTCTCTTTTAGTTGGAGGAATCGGAATAACTAATACTATGTATACCTCAGTTTTAGAAAGAAGAAAAGAAATTGGTATCTTAAAATCAGTGGGTGCTCAGAATAAAGATATATTAGCTATTTTCGCATTTGAATCTGGACTCTTAGGATTAACAGGCGGAATAATTGGGGTGATTGTAGGTATTATTTTTGCAAAGGGATTAGAATATGTCGCAGTTAACATACTTGCAGCTTCAATACTTCAAGTAGCTATTCCTGCATATCTAGTTATCGGTGTCCTACTCTTCTCATTTTTTGTAGGAGTATTTTCAGGTCTCTGGCCTAGTTGGCAAGCAACTAAGGTAACTCCAGTAGAAGCTTTGAGGTATGAGTAAAATGACACCTATATTTGAGATAACAGATAAATCAGGGAGATCAATTCATCTTTCTAAGGAGAGATGGGAAGATCACATAAAATTTGAGCATCAAGACATGCAAAGTTATGAAGAGATAATTGAAGTTTTAGAAAATCCAGATAAAATTATAGGCTGGAACGGTAAGCATGATTATTTCAAATATTTCAAACATAGAAAATCAAAATCAAAGTACCTAAAAGTGGTAGTTAATTATTTAAATAGAGGAGGATTTATAATAACAGCATATTATAAAAGGAATATAAATTAAAATGGAAAATCAAATAAGAATTTATTATGATCAAAAAGCAGATTATTTAGAGGTACGATTTACTGGACCTAGAGAGAATTATGGAGATGATATAAATGAATATTTAGTAATATTTAGGGATGAAGAAACTGATGAAATTATTGGGTTTGGAGTTTTTAATTTTAAGAAACATACATCAGAATTAAAAGAAGTTCTTGACAAGATGAATATAAGTATGCCTATTAATATCAGTGCTTAATTTAACATAAATATATTATTGGGACTAATAAATAATTTCAGTTGTACGATATTTTCGTACAACTCAGAACCCTCTTCCTGCAATTTTCTTTTTAAATCTGTCCAATATCTTCGCGGAATAGAACTATCTGTCAAAACACCAACTACATCCACTACCGAGAAAAACCATTTTTCATCAACTAGTTTCCTTCTTATAGATTTTCCCTTAAAAATTGCAATATGTGTCTCATTGATATCTTCTTCTTTAGTCATTTTTTATTAAGTTATTAAAAGTATTAAATTGTTTGTATGATCCAATTCTTGGCAGGCAACAAAAGTAATTCCAATAGAATCTTTGAGGTATGAATAGGAGCGTGACTAGAAATAAATTCTAAAAGAAGAGTTATGGAATAATCTTATTATTAATGTTATAAGAATAACGATTTATCTACTCTCGTATAGAGCGTTAATGTGTTGAGATACCAATATTGATCCTAAAATTTCTATAATTGTTAGCACGCTCAATAAATAGATAGTTTTTTATAAGCTCATTATGCCGAATTTATATGGAATCAGAATCCTCTAATGGAAAATTTAGAGAAACATTAAGTTGGTATGGAAATACAATTAGAGAAAATTATAGGCAGTTTATACCCTCATTGATAGTTTCTACGGCTTGTACTTATTTGGGTCAGGATCTAGTAGAATTTATGAGTGAAAATCCATCAGAATGGGTAACTCAACTTACAGGTTATGCTGGTGCCACTGTTGGAGGATATGCAACATTTTTATCATTAGAATATAAAAATAAAAGAGAAAAATATCCAGATGGATTTGTTAGCAGAGAAATGGGTAAGACCTTAGTTGATGTAGTTTCTTCAGATTATTTAGCTGATGCAGTTAGTTATGCTCCTGTATTTATAACCACCAATCATTATCTATTAGAGGGAGGAGTTGATGCAGGGGCCTCTGGAGGAATTAGTGCTGCAGCTGCTTCAACAACTTATTTTTTTACAATATGTGCCCTATATGATAGATTTCAATCACTAACAAAAAGAATTGCAGAAGGCGTTAAAAATATCAAAGACACTATTAAGAGATCTCCTGAGGAATAACAATTACCAAGAACTATCTCTTCTTATGATGACTTGCACCATGATGACCATGCTTCGCATGGTGAACTGAATGCTTCTTCTTTCTTCTTAAAAACCACCATATTCCTAAGATAACAATAATTCCAACAACCCAATAAATAGGCCCATTTGAACCATTCTCATCTCTTGCCCTATCTGTAAAATAACTTGAATCATAATTTACTGTTTTCTGAACATTTCTTCTTACTCCAATCTTATCTGTATAATATATATCTAAATCAATATCTCCGTCCTGGGGTGTAGCCTCAAAACTAAATGTAGTATCTTCATTTGCATCTAAACTCCCCACAATATTCCGATTACTTCCTTTAACTGCAATATTATCTTGTTTTTTTATTTCTATAGTTAAAGATTCAATATCACTTTCTGCTATGTTTAATATCTCAAAAGTTATTTCTCTTTCTGAAGCAACATAATCTCTTATTGAAACTTCAAAATCCGCTCTAGAATCTTCGACAGTAACATCAAAATCAATTATTTTACTTGGCGAATTTTGAGCATCTAAAAATGCTTCAATCTGATTCTGCCCATCAAGCGCATCTTCATCAATTATAACTGTATAGGGTGCTAAAAAGAAATTACCAAAGTTTCTAACAAATACACCTGAATCAATACTAGTAACTGCACTAGTGCCTTGCTCAATTTTTATTGGATAAGATTCAATCAATGTAAAATCAACTCGTCCACAATTAGGATTATCTACACCATCTATTTGAAAAACTAATCTAACTGACTCTCCAGGAATAGCTGGAAAAGGATCCTGATTCAATAATTTAGCTTTAAGATCACATGCACCAACATCTGCAAGTACTGGAACTATTAATAAACTAATTACAATTAAAATCATCAAACTCTTTTTCATATATACATATTGTAAAGAATGCTTTTAAATATTACTATCAGTTTCTTATGCTATGAATCAAAAAAGGGCCTTAAGGCAATTAAAAGAAATTAAAAAATTACAAGGAGATATGAG
>Ga0114999_10008108_pt1 | contig 11784 bp, 11 predicted proteins | sample ArcticOcean_MG_C_3_FD_89820 | JGI IMG/M metagenome (GOLD analysis project Ga0114999, IMG submission 89820) | Marine microbial communities from western Arctic Ocean - ArcticOcean_MG_CB8_126 | ecosystem: Environmental > Aquatic > Marine > Oceanic | place: Arctic Ocean: Canada Basin | collected...
TATTCTTACAAATCATGCCTTTCATAATAGGGAGATTAAAGTATTTGGAGGTGATCAACTTAGACCTAATGTTCATATAGAGGATATGACAGATTCTTACTTAGCAATATTAGCTGCTCCTACTAAAAAAATAAATGGACAAATTTTTAATGTTGGTTTTAGAAATCAATCAGTTAATGAATTAGCTGAAGATGTAAAAAAAGTTATTGGGAATGATGTTAATATAGTTAATACAAAAACTGATGATAATAGATCATACCATGTTAGTTCCGAAAAAATTAAAGATATTTTGGGTTTTGAGACAAAATATACTGTAAAAGATGCTGTCTTAGACTTAAAAAAAGCTTTTGAAAAAAAATTATTAACAAATACTTTTAATGATGAATTTTTTTTTAACATTAAAAGAATGAACAATATTAATTTAAGATAATAAATTGAAAGTTAGATATTCATATTTAAGTCAACAATTTTCAAATTGTGACGATCTTTGGAAAAATTTAAAAAGTTTTGTCAAGACGGGTGACTTTACACTTGGTAAAGAATTATTAAAGTTTGAGCAAAAATTTGCAAAACTTATAGGAACAAAATATGCAGTTGGTGTTAATTCTGGTACCGATGCAATAAAACTTAGTTTAAAAGTTATTGGCATCAAACCAGGTGATGAAGTTATTACTGCTGCCAACACATTTGTTGCAACTGTAGGCGCAATATGTGAACTGGGAGCAAAACCAGTATTTGTTGATTGCGATGATAGTTTTTGTATGGATATTGGTTTAATAGAAAAAAAAATTACAAAAAAAACTAAAGCAATAGTTCCTGTTCATTTGACAGGTTATATGACCAACATGATCAAGCTTAATAAAATTGCAAAAAAATATAAAATTCCAGTCGTAGAAGATGCTTGTCAGTCTATCCTTGCATCAATAAATAAAAAAAATTCAGGCACATGGAGTGATTTTGGAGCATTTTCTTTACACCCTTTAAAAAATATTAATGTTTGGTCGGATGGTGGGATCATTGTTACTAGTAATAAAAAATATTATGAACATCTTAAACTTCTTCGTAATCATGGGTTAGTTGATCGAGATAATGTAAAAATCCCAGGCTATAATTCTAGATTAGATACTTTGCAAGCAGTTGTTGGAAACTGGCTAATACCAAGTGCAAAAAAAATTGCCCATCAAAGAATAAGAAATGCAAATATTTATGACAAAGGTTTTGAAAAAATCAAAGAAATATCAATACCAGAAAGAATTAAGAATTATAAGATTGTTTATCATTTATATATAGTCTTTGCTAAAAAAAGAGATGAACTTTTAAAATACTGTTTAAAAAAAGGAATTGAAGCAAAAATTCATTATCCTATTCCTATGTATAGACAGCCTGCTATGAATTTTTTAAAACATAAAAAAGGAGATTACCCAGTTTCTGATAGACATGCTAAATCAATAATTAGCTTTCCGTGTGATCAACATCTTTCAAAAAAACAAATGAATTATGTAATCAAGTGTGTTAATGATTTTTATTCTTAAAAATGAAAATTCCTTACATTAATATAAAAAAACAATACAAATCAGAAAAAAAGCAATTATTAAAAGTAATTGATAACGCAATAAGCTCTGGAAGTTGGGTTGGTGGCTCAGAAATAGAAAAATTTGAAAAAAACATTAGTAAAGTTTGTAAAACAAAATATTGCGTATCGTTAAATAGTGGGACTGATGCTTTAACATTAGCGCTTCATTTACTTGGAGTAAAAAGAGGTGATGAAGTAATAACTCCACCAAATTCTTTTATCGCATCTACAGCTGTAATCGTTCACTTGGGTGCAAGACCAATCTTCGTAGATGTCAAGAAAGATCAAAGTATTGATGAAAAAAAAATTGAGGAAAAAATTACCAATAAAACAAAAGCTATTATGCCAGTTCATCTTACAGGAAGAATGTGTGCAATGGACAAAATTATGACTATTGCAAATAAATATAAAATTCCAGTTGTTGAAGATTGTGCTCAATCTATTATGTCAAAATATAAGAATAAAATGTCAGGTGCTTGGGGTGACGTAGGATGTTTTTCAGCACATCCTCTTAAAAATCTAAATGCTATTGGTGATGCTGGTTATTTGACAACGAATAATAAAATTATTTATGATAAAATAAAAAACCTTAGGACCCATGGAATGGAAGAGAGCAGGGACAATGTAAAAAATTTTGGGTATGTTTCTAGAATGGATAATGTACAGGCAGCAGTTTTAAACTTTAGGCTTAAAAATTTAAAGAAAGTAATAAATATACGAAGAAAAAATGCAGACCTATACCTAAAAAATTTAAACTTAAAAAAAATATATTTTCCAATTGAAACAAAGGAAAAATTTAATACTTATCATACGTTTGTGATTCAAGTTGATAAGAGAGATCAATTAAAGAAATATTTAAAAAATAAAGGTATTGAGACTGCTATTCATTATCCAATGCCAATATACTTACAAACAGCATCTAAATCATTAGGTTATAAGAAGGGAGATTTTCCTGAAACAGAAAAACAATCAAAACAAATTTTAACACTACCTATTAATCAGTATTTAAAAAAAGATGAAATACTTTATATCTGTAAGTTAATTAATAATTATTATTCTTAAAATAATGAAAAAAAAAACAGAATTAACAATTAAATTAGACAAGAGGTCATTATATTTAAGATCACTTGTTGTAGAATGTTTATTTGGTGGTGGTAGAGGTCATATGGGGTCAGCTATGTCTTTGATAGAAATACTTAGGGTGCTTTATGATAATTTTTTGAAATTTAATCCTAAAAAACCTAATGATAAAAATAGAGACAGACTAATACTTAGTAAAGGCCATGGGTGTTTAGCATTATATGCTTTGTTAGCAGATAAAAAATTTTTTGATAAAAAAATTTTAAGATCTGCAAGTAAATTTAATTCAATTTTAGGTGGTCATCCTGAATATGGAAAAGTACCTGGTGTCGAAGCGTCAACAGGTGCTTTGGGACATGGACCTGCAATAGGAGTCGGTATGGCTATAAGTGCAAAACTTAATAAATCAAATCATAAAACTTTTGTTATTGTTGGTGATGGTGAGATAAACGAAGGATCTTTTTGGGAGTCTTCTATGATAGCATCAAAACATAAAATTAATAATTTTCACATCATAATTGATTATAATAAGATTCAATCTTATGGGAAAACAAAAGAAATTTTAGATTTAGAGCCTTTGAAATATAAGCTTATGAGTTTTGGTTACAAAGTTTCTGAAATTAATGGTCACGATATTAATCAGTTAAAAAGATACTTTGAAGTAATTAAAAATAATAATAAAAAACCAACGGCACTAATATGTCATACCATAAAAGGTAAAGGGTTTCCTTTTGCAGAAAATAATCCATATTGGCATCATAAAAACTTTTTTACTGAAAAAGAAGTTAAAGAAATTAATAACTATTTAGAAAAATAAAAATTTATGAGACAAACATGCTTAAATACAGTTTATGAATTAGCAAAAAAAAACCAAAAGATTGTATTTATAGGATCTGATTTAGGCCCTGGTGTTCTTGATTCTTTTAAAAAAAATTACCCAGAGAGATTTTTTATGGAAGGAGTTGCTGAACAGTCAATTATTGGCCTAGCTGCAGGGATGGCTTTTGAAAATTTTAGACCTTATGTAAATACTATAGCTACATTTATTACAAGAAGATGTTTTGAACAGGTTGTGGTTGACCTTTGTCTTCACAATTTACCAGTAACCTTAATAGGTAATGGGGGTGGATTAGTGTATGCACCATTAGGCCCAACTCATCAAGCAATCGAGGATATTTCTATAATGAGGTCTTTGCCAAACTTAACAATAGTTTCGCCATGTGACGCTCATGAAATGAAAAACTTAATGCTTGATTCAGTAAATTTAAAAGGACCTTTATATGTTAGAATAGCAAGAGGCGGTGAAGAGATTGTTACTCAAAAATTTAAACCTAAGATTGGAAAGGCAATTTTCCTAAAAACAGCTAAAGATTATTTTTTTTTAACCACAGGAATTACTAGCCATATTGCCCTAGAAGCTTGTAGATTTTTAAAAAAAACTGAAAATATAGATTGTGGTGTGGCTCATTTCTCTACTATTAAACCTCTAGATAAGACTTTTTTAAATAAAATTATAAAAAATTCAAAAAAAATTATAACTGTCGAAGAAAATGTTAAAGCTGGAGGTTTTGGCTCATCTATATTAGAATTTTCATCTGAACTTTCTACTGTTAGAAAGAAAGCTGAAATAAAGATTATGGGTTTAAAAGATAAATTTTTAGAAAAATATGGAACTCAACAAGAACTGCTTGATTATAGTGGATTAAGTTTTAAAGATTTATCTAAAAATATGAAAAATTTTATTAAAAAATGAGCATATATTTAGAAAAAAATGAAAGCGAACTTGGTAAAAAATTTTTAAAGAATGGCTATGTAATTTTAAAACAAAAAAATTTAACTAATTTAAAATATATTAGAAACCTTATAGTTAAAAAATCAGCCAAAATACTTAATGTAAAAACACCAAATGAAAAAGAGACTGAGAAATTTTTAAACAACATCCATAAAAATCTAAAAATCAAAGATCTTAATAATTTGAGACTTAAAATTATTAAATATATAAATGAAGATAAAAATTTTAAAAAAAACTATTTTTATAGTGCAAAAGATTTACTATTTTCTCTAGTTGGAAATGAATTAGCTATGCAATCAAGAGTAAATTTAAGTATTCAATTACCTAGTGATAATAGTTCCTTACTACCAGTTCATTCTGATATTTGGTCGGGTGACTCACCTTTTGAAGTAGTCGTTTGGCTGCCTATGGTTAATTGTTATTCAACAAAAACCATGTATTTACTCAAACCTGAAAAGTACAATAAAATTCATCAAAATTTTTCTAAATATATTGGTAAGAGCAGTCTGGATTTATTTAAATCAATTAAGAATGATGTTGAATGGATTAAAATAAATTTTGGTGAAGTTTTAATTTTTAATCAAGCATTACCTCATGGTAATGTGGTAAATAAAGAAAATGAAACTAGATGGTCAATGAATTGTAGGTTTAAAAGTTTATATAGCCCTTATGGAGATAAAAAAATTGGTGAATTTTTTGAACCTATTACTCTAAGAGCAGCTTCAAAAATTGGAATGCAATATCATTTACCAAAAATAAATGACTAAAGTAAGAGGTTATATTTTTAGTAGACCATTTATGGGAGAGAGGGTTCCACAAAATATTCAAAACTTAGTCATTAGAGATTTTTGTGAAAAAAATAATTTACTTTATAATTTGAGCGCAAGTGAATATTCGATGTCAAAGAGTCATAAAATTTTAGACCAAATTGTAAAAGAGCTTAATAATCTAGATGGTATAGTTGCTTATAGTATATTTCAACTTCCTATAGATAATAAAAAAAGATACAAAGTTTTAAATCAAATAATTAAGAAAAATAAAAAATTCTACTTTGCTCTTGAAAATATGAAATTAGTTAATAAAAAAGATTTGGAAAAAATTGAAAATATTTGGCTATTAAAAAAAACATTACCAGATTGTTTAAAGAAAATTTAATTTATGGGAAAACTTAAAAATTTTGTAAATCCATTACACCAGCTAACTAAAAGAAATTACCTTGAAAGAATGTTGGATGAAAAAGTAGAGTGCAATAAAATTGCTAAAAAATATGATAAAAGGTATTGGGATGGTGATAGAAAATATGGATATGGTGGTTATAAATTTATACCAGGAAGATGGAAACCTGTAGCCCAAGATTTAATAAAAACCTATAATTTAAAAGCTGGCTCTAAGGTATTAGATGTTGGTTGTGGTAAAGGTTTTTTAATGTATGAAATGCTTGAAATTGAGCCTAATCTCAAAATTATTGGTTTTGATGTATCTCAATATGCAATTGATAACTCAAAGAATGAAATTAAAGATCTCATATCGATTGGAAATGCTGAAAAAAACTTTCCTTATTCTGATAAAAACTTTGATTTAGTCATATCACTTGGTTCTCTTCACAATCTGACTTTAGAGGAACTTTCAGTTTCTTTAAGGGAAATAACAAGAGTTGGTCGTCAATCATTTATAATGGTGGAAAGTTATCGAACTGAAGAAGAGTTGTTTAATTTTCAATGTTGGGCCCTAACATGTAAAACCTTTTTAAGCTCGAAGGATTGGGTTTGGTTTTTTAAAAAAAATAATTATGAAGGTGATTACGAATTTATATATTTTGAATAGTTATGAAAAATTGGAGTAAATTTTCTAAAAGTACATCTGTTTATTTTCCAGATAAAATAGATAAGTTTTTATCTTTATCAAAAAATAAATTAAAATTTATTAAAAAAAATAAAAATCTAGTTAATTTAAAAAGTAGGGTTTGCTCACATACTTCAAATAAAGATAAAATTCATGAGATGTTTATTTTTCATAAAAAGGGTGCATATGTGAGGCCCCACAGACATATTAACAAATTAGAATCTTTTCTTTTAATTAGTGGTAAGGCTACTGTAATTTTTTTTGATAACAATGGTAAACCAAAGCAAGTAATAAAAATGGGGGATTATAGGTCGGGAAAGACATTTTATTATAAGATTTTTAAATCTTTCTTTCATACGATTCTAATAGAAAAAGATGTACTTTTCCATGAGGTAACCAGTGGACCTTTTATAAAAAATAAAACTATTTATGCAAAATGGTCTCCAGAAGAAAAAAATGATAAAGAGGTTAAAAAATATTTATTAAAATTGAATAAAATAGCCAATCACAACTAGACATATGTATGTATAATAAAAATTATAAAAAGATCAAACAATGTAGATTATGCAGAAGTAAAAAACTAAGTACTGTTTTGCCATTAAACAAAAGTCCTTTATGTGATGCATATCTAAAAAATAAAAAAAAACAGCAATTTTATGATTTAAAACTTTGTTTATGTAATTCATGTAAATTTGTTCAAATAGATACCGTTGTTGATCCAAAGATTATTTATAGAGACTATATATATGTAACAACTAGCTCACTTGGTCTAGTTGATCATTTTAAAAATTATACAAATGATATTTGTAAAACTTTAAAGTTTAGAAATAAAAAATTTGTAATTGATATTGGTAGTAATGATGGAACACTTTTAAGTTATTTTCAGAAAAAAAAACATAGAGTTTTAGGAGTAGAGCCGTCCCATCGTTCTGTTGTTGAGGCAAAAAAAAATGGAATAGACTCGATCTGTGAATTTTTCGATGATAAAATTGCCAAAAAAATTATCAACAACTATGGATTTGCTGATTTTATTTCTATAAATAATCTATTTGCAAATGTTGAAGATCTTAATACATTTACAACAAACCTTGAACTTATTCTTGCTCCAGACGGTGTTATTGCAATAGAATCTTCATATTTATTGAATATGATAAATAATATGGTTTTCGATTTTATTTATCATGAACACTTATCTTATTTATCAATATTTCCATTAGAAGTTTTTTTTAATAAGTTTGGATTAAGATTAATCAGAATTCAAAAAGTTGGAACAAAAGGGGGTTCATTAAGATATTTTATAGCAAGAAATAATTCTAAGTGGAAAATTGACAAAAGTGTTAAAAAATTCAAAAAAATTGAAAAAGAATTCAATATATCAAAAAAAATCTTTATAAATTTTAACAAAAAAATAAACATAATTAATAAAGAATTGATTAATTACTTATTTAAAAATAAAGACTCAAATATTATTGGTTATGGAGCATCTGCAACTACCACAACCCTTATTTCTCATTTTAAACTTAATAAAAAATTTAAATACCTTGTTGATGAAAACCCAGGAAAAATAAACACTTATAGTCCCGGATTTCATATACCAGTTTACAGCGCAAAAAAACTTAAAATTGATAATCCTGACATTATAGTTATTTTAGCATGGAGGTATAAAAAACAAATAATAGCTAAATTAAAAAAAATGAATTTAAAAACCATAGTTGTTACCCCAATTCCAAAATTACAAATTACTAAAATATAAAGATGAATTATCCCTGGTTTAAACCATTTAACAATACTTTAGAACTTACTAAAAAAATTCCTATTTTTTTAAGAAAAAATAAAAATACAATGAATAATTATTCTTTTCAGTTAGAAAAAAAATTAAAAAGAATATTAAAGGTAAAACATGTCATACTGACCACTAGTGGCACTAGTGCATTAATGATGGCAACACTAGCCCTTGGAGCAAAAAATAAAACTAAAGTTATTTGTACCAACATGACTTGGATAGCAAGTGTAAATCCCTCTTTAATTTGTGGTACAGATGTACATTTGGTAGATACAGTTAAACAATCTCAAAAAGTAGATTTTGTAAAATTAAATAATCTTATAAAGAAAATAAAACCTAATTTAGTTATTCTAGTTCATCTAAGTGGTGAGCCTATTTATAATAAAGAATTTAATTTACTTAAAAAAAGATTTAAATTTAAAGTTATCGAAGATGCAGCTCAATCCTTTTTGGTAAAAGGTGCTAATAATAAATTTATTGGAACAAATCATGAGATTGGGTGTTTTTCTTTAAGTATTACAAAAATTATTAATATGATTTATGGAGGATTTTGTGTAACAAATTCTGATACTTTGTCAAAAAAACTTTTTGCTATTCGTAATAATGGTGTAAATGCAGAGCCTGAAAATGCAAAGTTAGAGCTAGCTTCTCAACCTGGTTTAAATTTAAAACCAAGTGATTTACATTCATACATAGGACTACTCAACTTAAGTAAAAAAAATAATATATTGGCAAAAGTAAATGAGATACATCTTTTATATAAGAATAAACTAAACAACAAAGATATTAAATTATTAGAAATTGAGTCTTCAAACTATCCATCTTTATATGTGTCAGTATTTATAAAAGATAGAATAAATTTTACTAAATTTTGTAAAAAAAATAAAATTGGAATTCATCTAGGCACAAGATGCTTACATGAGACTAAAATCATAAAAAAAAGAACATTATCAGATTTTGATAATTCTACTTATTTATCCAAACATTTAGTTAGACTGCCTTGTGGGCCAGGTTATGATAAAAATGAAATCTTAAAAGTAATTAAAATCTTAAATTCTTATGAAAGGAATGATTGTAAAGACATATGAGCTTTTATCGTTATGATAATTTAGAAAAAATAGATAAGCATATTATTTTCGATTAAAATCACTCATTTCATTAAATTCATAACTTTTTAATAAAAAGTTTCTGAAATACCAACTTGATATTTTGAAAACTTATTTATTCTATGATTAAGCATGTTGGCTATTTTAGAGGCCTCAAGGTGTTGTTCATCGCTAAATTTAATTTCAATGATTGTTTTTTTATTAAGGCTTAAAAAATTTTTTTTTGAAAAGTAGTTTACTTTATCAAGATTTACAAATTTTAAATCTGAGTCTAATGTTATTCTAACATTTTTATAAACCAAATATTTACGATTATATGATACCAATAAATTAGGATAAAGATTATTTAAATAAAAATATATTTCATTTTTATTTTTTTTCTCTTTTGCAATATACTGATTGAATTTTATCAAGTCAAAAAAATCATCTATTTTAAAATTTTCTAAATTTTTAGAAATTTTAAAGTTATGAGAATTTTTTTTAATTTTGTTTTCTAAAATTGGATTAATAATAGTTTTAAAAACTTTTCCATACCATCTTAATCGTATTTTATTTCTCCATGCAATTCCATCTTCGGCTTCAAAAAAATTTTTATGTAAAATAGTATCAAAATATATACTATTTATTTCCCTTGAATCATAAACTTCTTTGGCGCCCATAAAAATAAATAGTTTTTCAATACTTGTAATTGGCTCCAAAGAGATAATTTTTCGTTCATTTCTTAAAATATTTCTATTTTCTTTATAGGTCATTTTAATTAAGGACGTTTTTTGGGTAAATAGTTTTAAAGAGATTAGTTTTAAATTTTCTAATAATATTTTTATTTATTATAACACTACTCCCAACTTCAAATAAAGGTTCTTGTAGATTATCATTTTCATAATATTGATTGATGTTTATTTTGCTGTGATTATATTCTTTTTTCTTAATGTATGCTGCTATTGGAATATTGCTATTAGAAATTGTTAAATTATTTAAATCTGCTTCAGATTGATCTTTTACCGCTAAACCTAAAAAGGCTTTATTAATAATATATAATTCACCTCTTAAATAGCTATTTTCACCTACGCTGATTGCTTTGTCGTCAATATTAATGGCTTCAAAATTGTTTAGTTCAATAGAGCTATTTGATATGTCAATTGCGTCATTTCCAGACTTATTGAATTTAATATTTTGAATTTTTCCTATGGAGTAATCTATATCTAGAGCATCTGCATAACTGTTTTCAAAAAAAATATTGTTTAAATTAAATTTTGAATTAATAATATTTAAATAATCATCACCTTTAATATTATTTAAAAAATAAACATTATCCATTTCTACATCAGACTTGTAAAAATTAATTGAGCCTGTAATTTCAATCTCAGGGCTTGAACAATTAGAAAGATTTTCAAAATACACATACTTTAAAACAGATTTTTTTTGAGCATTAGAAATTAAGATACATTGACCCAATTTATCTGATGAAATAATTTTTATAGGGTCATTAGGGTTACCTTCCGCAATTATTCTAGAATGACTAATTATTTTTGAGCCATTCATTAAATTAATGTTACTCCCAGAAGCAATAATTAACTCTTTATCTTTTGAAACAATCAAGTCTTTATTTATGTTAAAATTACCCCTTGGTATTAAAACTTTATTATTAAAAAATTCTAAAAAATTAAAATTTAATGTTGAGTCTGTAATTTTGTCTACATTTATTTCATCACTTTTTTTTGTCAAAATTGGATATTCTAATGTTTTTGAAATTATTTTATCTATTCCAACTATATAGTAATTCATCTTAATTTTCTTAATAGGAAAATTTAAATTTGAATTAATTTCTAAAAATTTATAGTTGATAGGTTTTTTATAAAATCTTGGGCTTAAATATAATTTTGAAATTAATTCATCATTATCATTTAAATTAAAAAAATTTAATTTGTCATTATCTTCAGTAATTTCTATGTTTTTGATTTTTATTGGTAAATTTGATGTATTTCCAACTTTAAATGTTATGTTATTTTTATCACTGTTCCACAAAGAAAAATATAATGGTTGGTAAGGATTTAAAAATCTTTCAACTCTTTCTCTATTTTTTTCGATATGATGAAAAGGAAAAAAATAAGATGTTTTAAATTTATTGATGTATGATAGATTTTTTTCAAACTCTTCTTTAATCTTTATATTAAAATTCTTTAAAAATTCAGGATTAGAATATTTTTTTTGGTAGTAGATATATTTTTCTAAGAAAATTTTAGAATTAAATAATCTTTTATATAAAAAACTATAATTATAAGTATCATCGATTCTAATTGCCCTATTTTTACCAGGATATGTTGAAGTTTCATTGTAATTGTCTTCAAAAATTGGTTCCAGTTTATTTAAAATTGGATCAAAGTAAAAATTCATTCCTGACCAGTGTGATGAATGCCAAGAACCTAATATGTCACTTAGTGCAAAACCTTTTGCCATTAAATCTAAATTAAATATTTTTTCTGGACTAGATTTATTCTCTCTAAAATTTTCTAATAACTTTTTAGCTATGTTAAAATGCTTTATTGTTTTTTCTTTGCTATTAGAATCTACTGTTTGATTTAATACATCTATATTTGTAGAAAAAAAA
>Ga0114999_10008110_pt1 | contig 11778 bp, 9 predicted proteins | sample ArcticOcean_MG_C_3_FD_89820 | JGI IMG/M metagenome (GOLD analysis project Ga0114999, IMG submission 89820) | Marine microbial communities from western Arctic Ocean - ArcticOcean_MG_CB8_126 | ecosystem: Environmental > Aquatic > Marine > Oceanic | place: Arctic Ocean: Canada Basin | collected...
ATTGGGAGATAATTCATGAGCCGGATAGCCGTTGTGGGAGTTGGCGCGATCGGCTGTGTTTTTGGGGGCTACTTGGCCGCCACCGGGCGGCACGAGATGATTTTTTGCTCCCGGGAGATTTTTGGCGAGGTTTCAGTTGAAAGCGATTTTGGCAAAACAAATGCTCCGGCGCACACCGTGATGGAGCCTACCGGGCTTGAGCCCGCCGATTGGGTGTTTCTCGCGACAAAGGCGCACCAGGTCGGAGGCACCGCCGGTTGGCTCGAAGCGCTTTGCGGGCCTAATACCCGAGTGGCGGTGCTCCAGAATGGTGTTGACCATGTCGAACGTGTTAGCCCCTTCGCAGGTCAGGCCAGGGTAATGCCTGTTGTGGTGAGTTGTCCGGCTTTGAAGCATGGTCCTGGGCGTGTATCCCATATTCGACAGGCGGGGCTCACCATATGTGACGATGAATCAGGTCAAGATTTTGCCGATCTATTTTTAGGGGCCAATGTTAGAATCGAATTGTCTGCGGATATGACGACTTCCGCCTGGAGAAAGCTTTGTAACAACATGTCCAGTAGCGCCATTACTGTCCTCACGAACGAGCCATATGGGGTGTTTCGGCATACTGGTTTGCTGGAACTTTCGGCGGCATTGTTGGAGGAATGTATAGCTGTGGGCCGCGCAGAAGGGGCCCTGTTGGGAGATGGGATAATTGATGAGGTAATGGCCAAGAATAGCGGCTCGCCGCCCGATTTGATTCCTTCCATGCTGGGAGATCATCGTGCCGGGAGACCGGTTGAAGTGGATGCGCAATACGGCATTATCGTTCGACTAGGGGAGCGGCACGGAATCAAAACCCCGCTGTGCCGTGCCGTGGTAGCGCTCCTTGAGACAATCAATTCCGGCAAGTAGCATTTGACCTATCCCGGCTCCTACTCGGATAATTGAGATGAAGTCATTCTTAGTTGAATAGTCCTGTCTTATGAGGATATCTGAATGATTGCCGGTGCCTACCCGAATTCGGCCACCCGAATAGTGTTCATAGGGTGGGGAGTTTTCATTTGAGCGAAAATGAAGTTTTGCAGAACTCCCCGGGGCAGGGGCAAGGGATGCTGGCGATTTTTTGTGATCTCGAGGAGAAATGGCATCAGGAGTTACGTGCATGGCTCTCGGAAGATATGTTCCCGGCCCGTTTGAATGCGGGCTTTAATAGTTGTGCCATGTATCGAGCGGTTTCAGGTGTTGATTCTGAAATCCAGGCCCATATCCCCGGTTTTCTCACCCTTTATGAGTGTTCTTCTCTTGCCGATTTGTACGGCGAGGCATATCAAAGTCTCCGCCGTGATCGGGATCTTCGCGACACGGTGATGCATGAGCAGATGATGGGTATGGAGCGCTACACGCTCTCCATGACCGGACCGGAGACTCAGGCGGACAAAAGGGGATTCGCTTCTTTCGTATTCGTTGATCGGTTTGATTTGAGGCCCGATGATGTTCAGTTATTTAATGCTTGGTATGTGACGGAATATCTTTCCTGGTGTTTGAAGTTGCCGGGGTTAATGCGTGTGCGGCGCTACCTGGCAATGGAGGGAGCCCCACGGCATTTTATCCTGCATGAATTTGCCGACATGGCTTTTCACGAAGATGCAATCTGGCGGGCACTGCGTAAGGCGAAAGAATGGAGGCTCGCGGGGATGGCCTACGGCTCACTGGGCCTATATGGATGCTCTGTTAAGGCCCCGTGACGGATAACCTCGCCAAGTAAAATCTTCCTTGTAGCTCCCCCGCTTATTTCCCTCTCTTGAATATCGCGTCGTAGAAGGTGTAGAGGACGACCAGAACCAGAAAGGTTCCGATTGGCCTGGAGATGACGAACCAGAGCGACTTGTCCTCAAACACCAGCAGGGCGCGGCGAATGTTTTCGTCTGCCAAGGGGCCAAGGATGACCGCCAGCACCATCGGGGCGAGTGAAAATCCGAATCGGTGCAAGACATAACCGACAATTCCCGCCGCGAACATCACATAGACGTCAAAATAATTAAGGATGACTGCGAACGCGCCCATTACGTAGATCGGAATGATCAATGGCATCAGTAAACTGCGCGGCAGGCTGAATAGTTTGACGCAAGGCCTCACCAGGGCGATGGCCATACCGTACATAAGAAAGTTCGCGATGATGAGCCCGAAATAAATGAAGTAGATCAGACCCGGGTGCTCGATTTGGATCATCGGGCCAACGACGACATTTTTAAGATCGAGCGCGGCCAGTATCGCCGCCGCCGCGTTTCCCGGAATGCCGAGCGTAAGGGTGGGCAGCATCGCCCCCCCGATGTTGGCGTTGTTGCCTACGATGTAGATTGATTCGTCTTAGCATCAAACCCAGAGAAAGGAATATTTTTATGAGGAATTGTCGTCAGGGCTTTACTTTTCAGTCAGTTACGTACCAAGTCTCACGGCCGATGTCGCCGAGACCTTCGCAGCCGTCGCCGGTAATTGCAACCGTATCCTCAATCTTGATGTAGCCGACTTCGGGATGGAGGAGGTCGGTCTCGATGGATACGACCATTCCTTCCTCAAGTTTTCTTTCCACACCTTTGCCGAATCGGGGAAGCTCGTGAGAGACGAGACCAACGCCATGAATGATGAATTCTCCGTATTCACCATAGCCAGTGTCGGCTAGGTGTTTGAAGCCGGAATCGTACAAATCCCCGCAAACGGCTCCGGCCCGTACCTCCTCGCGCACCTTGTTTTGGGTTGTCAGGCAGGCCTGAAAAAGCTCGTCGGCCAGAGGAGAGGGCTTGCCCCGCACACCCATCCGGCAAACATCGGTGAGATAGCCCTCAAACGAGCCCCCGGCGTCGAGGTGGCAGACCTCGCCCGGCTCCCACACCTTGGCCGAGGGCGCACGTAACATGCCGCTCCCGGCGCACGTGAACACCCAGAGGAAGTGAATGCCCCGGACAGTCATTCCGTCCTCGGTGGCGCGAGCGAGTTCTCTGGTTGTTGAGCCGGGGGGAGAGGTGGTGAAAACCTCGCCGATAACCTCAGCGTCGTCCAGGGTGATTTGTCTGAAAATGTCGAGTTCAGCGGGCGTTTTGATGGCTCGAAGCTCCTCCATGATTCCTCTCGCCTCGATGAAGTGGGCCTCCGGCAGGGCCTTTGAAAGGGCCGCCAACGAATTTGCTGGCAGAAAATCCAACTCGACGGCGATGGTGCCATTTTCAAGCCCTCTGTCTTTTATCGCCTCTGCCGCTGCCTCCGCAGCGGCAGCAGGTAGACGCTCGGTCGCGATCAACTCGGGTATCCACAGGTTTTGATCCTCGAATTGTCCAGTTTCCCTTCGCTCTCCAACCAGAAACGCGCGCTCCGGCGATCCTTTGGGAATCCCGCACAATGCCATGTAGCGGCCAAGGCCCATGGCGTCGAAACGCTCGTGGAAGTGATAGAAGTATCCCCCCGTCAGATAGCGCGCGTTGTGCTGAGTGTTCGTGAGTACCAGATCGACGCCGGCCGCATCCATGAGCCGGTCGAGTTTCGCTGCATCATAGGGTGGCTGCATACCGGGGCTCTCCTGATTGTTCATGAGTGATGAGATAATGCTCGCCCAGCCTGGTGGTCGAGGTCAACCGCGACCCGGGCGGGCAGAAGGATATCTCGATCACGGGCCCGGCAGAGGCCGTCCTTGTAGCCTCTTCACCGCAACATGTCGCACATATGAACCCTCCTATATATTTTTTGGCCGCAACCACGAACCACCCCGCAGTGCCCGCTGGCGGGCAGCGGGCACTGCGGGGCCATCTTCTGGGTAAAGTCCCAGGATTATAACCGCGCCGCCAAGGCACTCGAGGCGAAGTGATTTTTTGCGTGATTAATTAAAAGCTATATTTTCAGCCCCGGCTAGCGCTACATCGGGGAAGGTAAACTGATTTATCCGGTGGCGTGGCCGCGCCCCAGTCTCCTGGATACCCCAAAACGCCTGATACGGTTGACCGTTCCGCACAATTGCCTTTACATTTACACGAGTTATCTCTTCTGTTTTTTCATCATATGGGCTGGACGGCCCGGGAGTCGTAAATGAACCGAAACTCGCACTGGTATCTGTCCTCCATCGGCTCCAAGCTGGTGATGGCCGCGACCGGGGTGCTCCTGTTCGGGTTCCTTGTGGGTCACCTGACGGGCAATTTGCTCATGTTCGCTGGCCCCGATGCCATGAACACCTACGCGCACTGGTTAAAAGAAAAGGGAGGGCTCCTCTGGGGCGCCCGGCTAGGACTGTTCATCGTCTTCACCGTCCATATCGCCTCGGCGATACGGGTTAACCGGCAGAACCGCGCCGCCCGGTCCGAGGCATATGCCGTCTCAAACTATCTGGCGACGACCTACGCCTCGCGGACGATACTCGTCAGCGGCCTCATCGTTCTGGCGTTCGTCATCTACCACCTGCTCCACTACACACTGGGCGTGACGAACCCCGAGTATTTCCGTATGTTCGACGTCAAAGGCAGGCCCGACGTTTACGGGATGGTGGTCAGCGGATTCTCAAGCCGAACCGTCACGGGCGCCTACATCGTTGCCATGCTCATGCTTGCCTCTCACTTGAGTCACGGGCTTACCAGCTTGTTTCAAACATTCGGCCTGCACGGTCCCAAGTTCAAACCCTTCGCCTCAAAGCTGGGCCCCGTGGTGGCCATTTTGATGTTCATCGGTTTCGTATCTATTCCACTCGCAGTTATGTCAGGCAGACTCCACTAACCCTGAGGAGACACACCGCATGAAACTGGACGCGAAAATACCCTCGGGGCCCATGGCTGGAAAGTGGGGAAAGCGCAAATTCGAGGGCAAACTCGTCAATCCCTCGAACAAGAGAAAGTACAAGATCATCGTCGTTGGCTCGGGCCTCGCCGGTGGCGGCGGAGCGGCCTCGCTCGCGGAGCTGGGCTACAACGTCGATTGTTTCTGTTTTCAGGACAGCCCCCGGCGCGCGCACTCCATCGCCGCCCAGGGCGGCATCAACGCTGCCAAGAACTATCAGAACGACGGCGACAGCGTACACCGGCTCTTCTATGACACCGTGAAGGGAGGCGACTTTCGCTCGCGGGAGGCGAACGTCCACCGCCTTGCTGAGGTGAGCAACGCCATCATCGACCAGAGTGTGGCCATGGGCGTTCCCTTTGCCCGCGAGTATGGCGGCACACTGGACAACCGCTCGTTCGGCGGCGCGCAGGTATCGCGAACCTTCTATGCGCGGGGCCAGACCGGCCAGCAGCTTCTACTCGGTGTTTACTCAGCGCTCAGCCGCCAAATTGGCGCCGGCCAGGTGACGATGCACCCGCGTACCGAAATGCTCGACCTCGTCCTGGTGGATGGACACGCCAAGGGCATCGTCACCCGCAACCTCGTCACCGGAAAGATCGAGACCTGGGCGGCGGACGCCGTGATTCTGGCCACCGGCGGCTACGGCCCCGTCTTCTATCTCTCGACGAACGCCGTGGGCAATAACGTCACGGCGGCGTGGCGGGCGCACAAAAAAGGCGCGCTCTTCGCCAACCCGTGCTACACGCAGATTCACCCCACATGTATTCCGGTCAGCGGCGACCACCAGTCGAAGCTCACCCTCATGAGTGAATCGCTCCGGAACGACGGGCGCATCTGGGTTCCCAAGAAGCAGGGCGACACTCGCGCGCCGGATAACATCCCCGATACCGAGCGTGACTACTACCTCGAGCGCATGTACCCGAGTTTTGGCAACCTGGCGCCGCGTGATATTTCATCGCGGGCGGCCAAGCGCGCCTGTGACGAGGGTCGTGGCGTCGGGCCCGGCGCCCTCGGCGTCTATCTTGATTTCAGGGACGCCATCTCGCGTCTGGGGCTCACCACCGTTCAGGAGCGCTACGGCAACCTCTTTGACATGTATGAGCGCATCACGGGCGAGAACGCCTACCAGATGCCCATGCGGATCTACCCGGCCATCCACTACACGATGGGCGGCTTGTGGGTGGACTACGATCTGATGAGTAACGTCCCGGGCCTCTATGTTCTGGGCGAGGCGAATTTCTCGGACCACGGGGCGAACCGCCTCGGCGCGAGCGCGCTCATGCAGGGCTTGGCGGACGGCTACTTCGTCATTCCCGCCACCATCTCCGAATATCTTGTCGGCCAGGCGCCGGGCGAGGTGGGGACCGACCACGAGGCGTTCCGAAAGTCCACCGGCGAGGTTGATGAGACGATTAAGAAAATCCTTGCCGTTAATGGGCGGCGCACAGCCAACTCCTTCCACCGCGAGCTTGGCCTCCTGATGTGGGAGAAATGCGGCATGGCGCGGAACGAGGCGGGCCTCAAGTCGGCGCTCGACATGATTCCCGCCCTTCGCGAGGAATTCTGGGAGAACGTCAAGGTGACGGGAACGGGAGATGACCTGAACAAGGAGCTTGAACGGGCAGGGCGGGTCGCCGATTTTCTTGAATTTGGTGAACTACTCGTTACCGACGCGCTCCACCGGGAGGGATCCTGCGGCGGCCACTTCCGCGAGGAGTACCAGTCCGAGGAGGGCGAGGCCAAGCGCGACGACGAGAACTTCTCCTACGTAGGTGCATGGGAATATACCGGCGGCGCGCCGGTTCTACATAAAGAAGAACTCGAATTCGAGGAAGTCCATCTCGCAGTTAGGAGTTATAAATAATGCATCTGACCCTGCGTATATGGAGACAAAAAAATGCCCGCGACAAGGGCAAATTCGAAACCTATGAGATGAGGGACGTCAGCCCCGACATGTCGTTTCTCGAAATGCTCGACGTATTGAGCGACAGCCTTGTCGAGAAGGGCGATGAATCCATTGCCTTCGACAGCGACTGCCGTGAGGGCATTTGCGGGATGTGCTCGCTCACCATCGATGGTGTCCCGCACGGCCCCGATCAGGGTGGCACCGTCTGTCAGCTTCACATGCGGCGCTATAAGAACGGCGACACGATCACGATAGAGCCCTGGCGGGCGATGCCTTTTCCGGTTCTGAAGGATCTGGCCGTGGACCGATCAGCCTTCGACCGAATCATTCAAGCTGGCGGCTACATTACGTCCAACATGGGAAGCGCCGTGGACGCCAACGCTATTCTGATCCCCAAGGAGGCCGCGGACATGGCGATGGACGCGGCCGCTTGCATCGGCTGTGGCGCCTGCGCGGCCTCGTGTCCGAACGGCTCGGCCATGCTCTTTGTCGCGGCGAAGGTCTCCCAACTCGCGCACCTGCCCCAGGGCGAGTCCGAGCGCACCCAGCGGGTGCTCAGTATGGTGGGCCAGATGGATGACGAGGGTTTTGGGAACTGCGCCAACCACGCTGAGTGCGAGGCTGTCTGCCCCAAGGAAATCAGCGTGAGCCACATCGCCAAGATGAACCGTGAATTCATTCGTGCCACTTTAAAGGGAGCCGTTTAATGCAAAGCAGTTTTCGATCCGTTTCGGCGATTTTTTTCATATGTAATTTTTGCCGTTTTGCTTGGAGGAATGGGGGCCCCTTCCCTGGCGCAAGCCTTCGAGTGGACGCCCTACACGCGCGTCTCGTTTGTTAAGGCGCAAGGGCGGGCAAGACGATCATCGTCGCTGTACACGCCGACTGGTGAAGCATCGGCAAGAGGCAGTTGCCTCTCACCACAAAGGTTCTTGAGGAAGATTTTTTTAAGGACATTGTAGCCTCCCGGGTTGATTTCGACAGCCAGAAGAGTTTACTCAAAGAGTACCGTGTCAGGTGGCAGTCCACCTTGATGGTCTTTAAAGGCAAGATTGAAAAAGGCCGATCCACCGCCGACCTCAACAAAAAAACCATCCGAAAGATGTTCGGGAAGGGACTTTAGGGACGGGGCTATTCAGCCTCCACTTCCGCACCCTCCTAGAGCCTTTGCCACCTTACCCGCCTCATCGCGGATGGGGTGGTGCACCCATTATCCTTTTTTCGCGGGATAGGAGAGAATTTGGTCCGATGGTGCCAATTCGAATGAGGCATTCCCCTGTGGTGTTCTCCGAGAATTCTGCACCCTCGGGCCAGACCTCTGCGGCCTTGCTTCAGGGTTGGGGCTCACAACTTCCCTGGCCAGGGAGTGGTGTTCAATTCCCATCGGAGTGATAATGCTTGGAATCCATTACCAGTGATGTTTCACCCGGAATATTAGGAGGAGACCTGCCATGGCGCTTTCCCCGAAGCATGTAAATCCCGAGAGCATTAGAACGGCATATCCCTCTAGCTGGCCCCAGTATCCCTACAACACCGCGCCCCGGACGCCCGAGCAGAGCGAGGTGCGCTATTCGATATATTCCGAGCTGGCCCAGCGCCTCACAGTTCGGGACGGTGTCGAACTCGCCTACGATGTATTTCGCCCCTTCGCGCCGGGGGAAAAGTTTCCGGCCCTGCTTTCATGGTCGCCCTATACCCGCCAGCTTCAGCAGACCCTCGCCCCCCTCGGCCAGAACGAGGCGGGGCTCACGGAGTTCTGGGTGCCTCGCGGCTACGGACAGGTCATCGCCGACGTGCGCGGATCGAATGACTCGACCGGCGCCTGGGACCACTGGGGCCCAAAGGAGCAAAAGGATCTGGCCGAGATGATCGAATTCATCGCAGGCCAGCCCTGGTGCAACGGCAAGGTGGGGATGGTGGGCTGCTCCTATTTCGGGATGAGCCAGCTTCTCGGCGCCGAGCAGCAGCCCGAAGGTCTCACTGCTATCTTTCCGTATGACGCCGCGACCGATCTCTACCGCGACGCCTATTACCACGGCGGCATCTACTCGGCCTGGGGGCGTTTTTGGTTCACCAGCCTGATGTTCCTCAATCACACGGGCGGGCGCGTGGCCGATCTGTCGGGCTTCAACTATCATTTCAACCGAATTCTCAGCGGGGAGGACCCGCTCGATTGTGAGTACTTTCAGGAGCGCTCCTCGGCCCGGAACCTTCATAAGGTAGAAATTCCCACCTACTTCGGCTGCGATTGGAAGTTCTTCGGGCTCCACTTGAGAGGCGCGTTCATGGGCTGGGAGGGGCTGCCCGATGCGACGCCGAAAAAGATGCTCATCGGCCCCGAGTCGAAGCCGAGGCGGCCCTTCGCCCTTTACCACGGCGAGGCGTTGCGCTGGTATGACTATTATTTAAAAGGCATGGACTCGGGAGTCTGGGACGGCTCACCCATCAACATTTATATCGAGGGCGAGGACACCTGGCGAGGCGAGAGCGAATGGCCGCTGGCCCGGACAGAGTGGCAAAAACTCTACTTCTCGGATGGTGGGCTGACCGAAAACCCTGGCGCCTCGGGCGAGGCGCGCTACACCATGGACCCCGGCACGCAGTCGGCCCGGCTCGGCGAGCCCAAGCTCGTCTTCAGGACAGAGGCCTTTTCCTCGCCTGTCGAATACACGGGGCCGATGGCTCTTTATCTCACCGCCACATCGGACGCCGACAACACCGACTGGTTTGTCTTCATCAAGGACGAGGCGCCGGATGGATCGCAGCGCCTTCTCTCGCGGGGGATGCTCCGCGCCCAGCACAGGGAACTTGATTCGGCAAAGAGCCAGCCCTGGCGGCCCTGGCATCCACACACGGCCCTCGCTCCCGTCTCCCCCGGCGAGGCGACCGAGTATGTCATCGAAATCATTCCGACCTGTAATCTGTTCCTTGAGGGCCACCGCCTCCGGGCCGAGATTTCATCGTGCGACCCTGACACCGATCTGATATATACCCACGAGCCGCTGCCACGAGTCGTCACCAACACGGTGCACACGGGGCAGGGCGGCTCCTATCTTCTCGCGCCGCATATTCCGAGGTAGCTGGTTTGAACTTTATCTCCTCTCCCGATCCTGTTCGGATGTATGAAAGTAAAAGGTGGAATAGCATCAATAACAATCCGCCGGCGCCGGGCAGATATCATCTGGTCGCTTTTTTAGATCGCTTGGAGCCGCAATACCGCTTCACGGGGCTTGCCCGTTGGACAGGGGGAGCTGGATAGAGCCGATATTCGACCTCGACCTTGAAAAGAATTTGTTTTACGAGGTTACACACTGGGTTGAGAACAATGTCGGCGCCTTGGATGCGTAGGCGGTCTCGGACCCCGAAACGCTTAAGTTGACAAACGATTATCAGGTGTTTTTCAACCGCGGGGAGAGGGAATTTTTTTCTGTCGCCGTGTGGGACTGGCTCTAGCTCGACCACTCGGGCGGCCGGCTCACCTGCGACATAACCCGCTGGCATCCCATCGATATTCCGTATTTGCCCTGACCCCGCACCGGCCGAGGCCGCTCCAGAGCGGCTACACTCAGGCGGGTGGGGAGAAAAGATCGAGCTGCGCCGCCTCAGGCCGAGCAGTCCCGGGCGCGGGAGGCGGCTCATCTGAAATGGGCTCAATACATGAAGAATCGTCCGCTGACGGTTTGTTCACCCGGAGATCAACCGGGTGGGCCTTCATCTCCGCCGCCGGATAGGGGCGAAGGAGGGGTGCCACGGTCCCGGGCTTCTCATTGGCCGGGTCCATCCATGCGTCGAAATCATCCGGCGTGATGATGACCGGCATCCGTTCGTGAATTTCCCCCACGACCTCGTTGGGCGTCGTGGTGAGGATGGTGCAGGTCTCAAGCTCCGAGCCGTCCTCGCCGCACCAGAGTTCCCACAGCCCGGCCATGGCGAAGGGGCGCTCGTCCCGCATGCGGATATAAAAAGGCTGCTTAGCCGCGCCTACTTTTCTCCACTCATAGAAGCCGCTCGCTGGAATCAGGCATCGCCTGCGCTTCATCGCGGCGCGAAACGAGGGTTTCTCCGCCACCGTCTCCGAGCGGGCGTTGATCATGCGCGGGCCAATGGCGGGGTCTTTCGACCACGAGGGAATCAAGCCCCATTGAAGAAGGGCGAACTCCCTCGCCTCGCTTTCTGGCGCGCGGACGACGACGACGGGCTGGCTAGGCGCGATGTTAAATCGCGGGGGCAGATCGCCCGCGATATCGAGCCGGAACAAGCTCTCAAGCATCGCCTTCGGGATTGCCAGCGTGAAGCGTCCGCACACGGCTCAGTCCGTTTTCCATTCGACGCCATTGACGATGTTTTTGGGCGGCTTACCGTCGATGACGCGGTGGACGTTCGCCATCCAGGACTCTAGCTCGTGCACCAGCGTCTCATCGTCGCCCCCCGCGACGTGCGGCGTGGGGATGAGCCCCGGTGCGCCGAGCAGGGGGTGGTTCGTCGGGAATGGCTCGAGGTCGAACACGTCGAGCCCGGCGCCTGCGATGTGGCCGTCCTCAAGCGCGGCACGGAGGGCTTCTTGATCGACAAGAGGTCCCCGGCCGATGTTGATCAAGTATGAACCGTGCGGCATGGCGCGGATGGCCTCCTCTCCGATGATGTGGCGGGTGTGCTCGTTCAGCCCCACGCAGGGGTAGATGACATCCGAGTTGCGGAACAGATCGTCCTGGCTCGTGGGCGAGGCGCCGCACCGGCGATCAATCCACTCGGCCAACGGCGAGCGGTTCCAGTATCTCACCTCCATACCGAAGGCCCTGGCTCGCACGGCGAACTCGCGCGCAATCTCGCCCATCCCGAGGATGCCTAGGCGCATACCCTTGAGGGGGCGGACCCCCTGAACTTGCGCCCAGTTATAAGCGCTGCCGTCCGGGCGGGTGGGTGAGGGGGGGCGTCCCGTTCCCTCCCTCGCCGCCTGGATAGCTGCGGGTATGCTCCTCACCATTTCGAGAAGCAGGGCCATGGAATGATCGGCCACCGAATTGACGATGGGCCTGTCACAAAAAGACACTGGGACGCCGGCGGCGGCCGCC
>Ga0114999_10008111_pt1 | contig 11778 bp, 9 predicted proteins | sample ArcticOcean_MG_C_3_FD_89820 | JGI IMG/M metagenome (GOLD analysis project Ga0114999, IMG submission 89820) | Marine microbial communities from western Arctic Ocean - ArcticOcean_MG_CB8_126 | ecosystem: Environmental > Aquatic > Marine > Oceanic | place: Arctic Ocean: Canada Basin | collected...
ATATCTACATCCGTCTCGCTGAAGGCATTGGGCCGAGGACTGTTGACGGCCAGTGTGCCCTGGGCGAATGGGACGTCGATGACACTGCGAACGGGACGCTGAAATAGTCCCTCGATCTGCGACGCCTCTCTATGTTCGTCTTTTGCCGCCAGGTCGCGGCGATAGGCGATCTCGCCCTGTCGCCAGATCTGCAGGATGATTTTTGATCCCTCGCCGTGGCCGGCGGGACGCCAAGTGCCCTCTGCAGTCATGCTGTGGAACCGCACCACAGGTGGATCCACACTGTCGTCCACGAGATTGACACCACAGTCATCCATAGGAACACCCAGGCTGCGCAGACCATCCTGCACAGCGACCATGACGGCCTGCGTATCGCGGGCATCGCGCATTCGCAGGATCTCATCTCGCAAACGATGCAAGAGCAGTTGCCGCCGCTGCTGCAGTACTGCTTTTGTCACATCCTCCCGCAGAATCACGGCACCAGCGAGGTTGCCATCGCTGTCGCGCACGACCTGGCCACGTATGTCACCCCAGATCAGATGGCCATCTTCAACACGTCCCTCCCAACGCAGGTGCTGCTGGCCCTTACCCTCCAGCAGATCGTTGACGAAGACGACGAACTGATGCTGCTCTTCGAAGACACCCGAGAAATCGGTGACATGGTGGCCGATGCGGTCTTGTTTGCGCAGATCACGACCCATCCCTCTCGCCCATTCGAGGAATGCCTCGTTGACGTCGACGATCCTGCCCTGCATATCGATGAGCGTTGCCGGCATGGGGATGGAGGAGAAGACGCTGTGGTAGTCCATATCAGTCCTCCGGGAACTGTTGGGTCCCAGACCAATGAAACACCGGGTCGTAACCGAATGCGGCTCGAGCACGCGCACAGGACATGGGCGAGACGTGTCCGGAGACCGTGGTGTGCACCTGCACCTAGGGAAGAAATCGGGTGATTAACTCTTGGGTTGGATCACGACGACAACATGGGGAAACGTGTTGTGGTAGACGCCGGCAGGAGCATCTGACTCAAAGGCCTGGCGACACGCCCCACGTCCAGCTCGGCGCACGCCTGCAATATGTGAAAGGTGCCGCGGGCATGATCGTCGTACGTCTGCGGATCCGGCACGCCGGCATTGGCCCAGGCCCCAAAGATGGGTGGCGACCAAATCACGCACCACATAGCGCCCGATCCGTCCCGCGCTGCCAAGAACGAGAACTCTCATCACTCGACCTCTAGCCTTGTCCGGATTCGATCTCCGGCGGCGGCGTGCGTTGGGCCAATTCCTGATCGATCATGAACTGGCCCGTCCGATCGTCACCGACGAAACTAAGTTTGTCGACGATCTCTTTAGCCGTCGCCTCCTCTTCGACCTGCTCGTTGACGAACCATTGCAGAAAAGCATGCGTTGCGTGATCACTCTCTGCAGTCGCCAGTTCGACGAGCTTGCCGATTTGCTTGCTGTTGTTGCGCTCGCTGGCAGGAGCTGCTGCAAAGGCCTCTTGAGGTGATCCCCACATCGTCTCGGGTGCCGTAATCGCCTGCATCGTCACGTCACCGTCACGGTCATGGATGTAGTCGAAGATCTTCATCGCATGAGCGACCTCTTCATCGTGCTGGATCCGCATCCAGTGGGCGCAGCCCTTCATATTGATCCGCTCGAAGAATGCCGACAGCGACAAATATTCATTTGCAGAGGCGAGCTCGACATGGATCTGACGATTCAACGCATCCTGCATTGGCTTACTTAGCATGTCGGTCGTCTCCTTTTACGCGTTCTCGGCTGCCTGGCGCAGCTGGCGGCTGCGCTGGTAGAACTCATCAAGCTTCAACTCCCGCAGGAACACGAGTCCCCGCGTTCCACGAATCAGTGGACTTGGATGATTGTGGAACCATTCTCTTCCCAAACAGGTCTTCACGCGCTGGTACTGGTCAACCTGTACTCGCTGGGCCAGCTCTGAAAAGGGCCCATCGTGTTCGGGACTCGGAAATGAAGCCTCTGCTTGAGATATGAAGCTATTGATAAATGCGTTGTGCATAATAGCAAACATGTTCAGTGACACGGGGACGAAGATATTCGCCTCACTTGGATGAAACCGATACCACACATTCCGATACCCCCAAATCTTGATATCGGATCGGCCCGAGCTCTGCTCATATTGCCGCAGACCCTCGGCGATGGACTGCAGCACCTTGTAGTGGGTATCCGGGCCGCTGGCTTCCGGATCAAGGGCGACACTGACCACATCAGGTTCGGTCTGGTTGAGGAGACCGAGCACGGGCAGCGCATCTTTCTCTAGCGTGGGTTCGGGTGTAAAGATATCCCCCGTGTAGAAGCCGAGACGGAGGTGCAGAACCCGAGAGCAATCCCAGCCAAAGTACCCCCAGATGCACTCTGCCTCCCATTCGCGACACATGCTCTTGAGACGCTGGACATCTTTTGTGTCCTTCTGACCCGGATACTGACCGGCGAAATACGCTGTCAGTGAATCGATCCGTGCATTGAGCGCCTCGTGCTCACGATCGCCGTAAATGGCCATGAGATTGCGCAGGAATCGGCGTGCCGCTCCCTCTGCCTTCATGTCTTGGTCAGCGGCGGCAACACCATCAAGATATTGCCACACATCACGATTGCGACCCTGCAGAAACTCCGGCTCGAAGTAGCCGTCCAGCAACCAGCGTTCGAAGTCGGGGGTCGAGAGCAACGGTTGCAATCGTTGCAGATGCCCGCAGATGAAATCGTTGGTCACTGCCGTGAAGCCACCTGTCAGGCAGGCGAAGGTGTGGGTGTTGTTTGCGTCTCGCACGTGCCGCACGATGTAGGGCAGATAACCCAGCATCAGATCATCGTGATGTGGCTCTGTATGTAGAAACTTCGTGTCTGACAGCGTCTGCCCGCCACGCTCGATCTTGGCAATCAGACCATCCCGAACTTGGGTTGCCAGTTGTGGAAGATCGGCGGCGTGCTTTTTCAACATGGCTGAAGCTTCCGCGTCAGCGGCAACATCAGCAGGCGTCAGATCCGTCAGTCGCTTGCGGCACTTCACCGACAGATCTACAAGGACGCGTTCAACCAACTCGTCGTCGACTTGTGCAACCTGTTCGATGGCCACACGACGACGCTCGCTCAAATGTATGGCGGCACCCGTTGTGATGTAGAAGCGAGCGTTGGGAAGCTGCTGCAGGGCGGTGGCTGGAAACTCGATATCGGGCGCATGTTGTATGGCCGCTGCGACGATGTGGGCTTTCGCCTCACCCGCAGCGATAATCAACGCACAGGCGTCCGACTTTGCAGTGATCGTACCCAATCCGATGGTGACGACGAGCCTGCGGCGCGAAACCTCCATCCCACCCAGGTCACCGGCTGCCGCCGCCTGGGTTTCGTAGTTCACCTGGGTCAGTCTCGTCGTCGAGCGATGGTCCGAACCGCGGACATTGAAACCGATATGTCCATCCGGGCCAATGCCGCCGAGGAAAAAACCGATTCCCCCAAGCTGCCTGATCCGCTCCTCATATTCCTGGCACCACTGATCGATACGTCCCAGGGCCTGTTGTTGCTCCTTCTCCAGATGACCGCTGGCAGCACGGTATCGGAGACTCAAATCGACCTCACCTGTCTCTCCCCAGACACTTTGCAGTGTCTGCCCTGGGAGCAATCCCATCTCATGACAATTCATCAGCAGCGCGCGCTCAGCATCGAGCCCGAAGCCCTCGAGATAGAATCGATTTACATAGGCATAGAAGCTGTTGGACTGGCTCGGCTCGATGGGATAAAACTCGTCGATCTGCACAAAGTGCAAGCCATCGAGTCGTGGCTTGCGAGACGTATCGATACGCGCTGCAGCAAGCTCTGCCTGCGTCTCGGCCTGCTGCCACGTTTGCAGCAGACGCTGGACCCACCTGATGAAGTGTTCAGGCGTCTTGCCCGTGGGCAAGCTGATCACACCTTCCGGGTGATCCTGCACCCATTCCACGAAACGCATGGCCGCGAGGCGGCCAAGGGCAGGGAAGTTGTCGACCATGACCGTCGGAATCTTCTCTGCTGGTTCGTAGAGGGCATCGAAGGCAGAGGCCGCTACCGCTGCCTGCTCGACGGGGGTCAGTCGGTCCATATGAGGTCAGAGTCTCAATCTGGATTGGGGAAAATACGACGGCGCCGACCCCCGCTGCTTTCAGGGATCGGCGCCGTGAGTACTGTTCAGGGACGATCGATCAGTTGGCGTTGCGGTTGGCGAAGTGATCCGGCAGATGCTCCTGGACCTGCTGTGCCAATTCCTCATCGGTGATGGCGCTCATACGAGAGTGAACTTCGTACTGATCCATCACCCAACGTGCCACTTTGTGAACCTTGATCTTCGACAGCCTCTTGTCGCCTTCAAGACCCAGATAGGTGTTCACCCACAGGGCGATGCCGTCCACACCCGACTTGTCCGTGATGGAGACCCTCGGTGGACGACCGAACAACTCGGTTGTATCGAAGATGTTGTAGATGCGCTCATCCGAGCGCAGACCACCGGCGTGAATACCGGCGCGTGTCGTATTGAAATCGCGACCAACGAAAGGATAGTTGGGTGCGATTTCGACACCGATGGAACGCATATACTCGGCCATCTCCTGAATCATCATCGTATCGATTCCACACAGGTCACCGTGCAGGGAGATGTACTCAATCAGCGCCCCTTCCAGCGGCGGATTGCCCGTGCGTTCACCAAAGCCGAAGAGGGTCGTGTTGACCGCGTTGCAGCCATACATCCACGCCGTGGCACCGTTGACGTGCACCTTGTGAAAGTCATTGTGACCATGCCACTCAAGGCACTCATGTGGCATCCCCAACTCATGCGTCATCGTATGCACGAGTTTTGGAATGGATCGCGGTAGCGCCACGCCAGGACTCGGCACGCCAAAACCCATCGTGTCGCACAAACGGATCTTCACATGGAGATCTGGGGACACCTGCTCAGAGAGTCGCACGAGTTCACCGACATAAGGCTTCACAAAGCCGTCGATATCGGCACGCGTCACATCTTCGAGATGTACTCGCGGCCGAATACCGGCCTCCCAGGCGGCTTCGACGATCTCGATATAGTCGTCGAAGGCCTTCTTCCGGTCCTTCTTGAGTTTGTAGAAAATGTGATAATCAGAAGAGGGTGTCAGTAGACCCGTCTCTTTGACCCCAGCCTCTTTGACGAGACGAAAATCGCCCTTGTCGGCGCGAATCCACGAGGTCACTTCCGGGTATTTGTGGCCCAGCGCCCGGCACTCGTCCAACGCACGCCGATCATTGGCCGTGTAGAGGAAGAACTCGGTCTGTCGGATGACACCATTGGGGCCACCCATCTTGGCCATCATGTCGAAGAGCTTCACCTGCTGCTCTACGGTGTAGGGCGGTCGCGCTTGTTGTCCGTCGCGGAAGGTCGTATCGGTGATCACAAGGTCGCGTTTGAGCGCTTCCTGGGGATCGAATTTCACGATCTCGCCATTGATCTCTTCGTAGATCGGCGATTCGTAGACGATCCTGGGCGGACGACTGTAGTCGAACATGTCGTCGAGCGTATTGGGCTCGCTGACTTCTTCTAGTGGTTTGACCTCGATGGTCATATCTGCTCCCTATTGCTCACGGTAACTCAGTGGCGGCTGTGTCTGTTGGTCAGTCCAGGTAATCAGTCCAGATCAGTCCAGATTAATCAGTCCAGATAACGACCGATGAAGTCGATGGCACCCGCTACGTCCTGAACCTCGAGGGCCTCATCCTCTTCCATTTCGATATCGAATTCTTCTTCGAAACCAGCCATCAGCTCAACAGACTGGACTGACTCAGCGCCGAGATCGGTGGTGAAGGAATTCGTCTCTTCGATCTGGCTCTCTTCGATCTTGAGAACCTGGGCGATGACCTTGTAGACACGGGCTTTGACGTCGTCACGATTCATCATGGGATCCTTTTTCTCTGGCGGCGTTTAGGACAGCTTCGACGCCGCATCGCGGTCGACGATGAAGGTGCAATCGGCATGATCCTGCAGAAGGCTGGCGGGACAGTCCTCACTGAATGGCCCGTCTACCGCTGCGGCGATGGCATCGGCCTTCTTGGAACCAGTCGCCAGCAGGACCAGACGCCGCGCCTCGCGGATGGTGCCGATTCCCGCAGAGAGGGCACAGCGAGGAACCTCGGATGCATCCGAGAAGAAACGGCCGTCGCTATTGCTTTCGATGGTCTCCTGCGTCAGGCTGACCAAACGGGTGCGACTATCGACCCCTGAACCGGGTTCATTAAAAGCGATGTGGCCATTGCCACCGATACCCAGGAGCCACATATCGATACCGCCTGCAGCAAGAATCCTCTGCTCAAAACCTTCACATTCCAGCTGCGGAAAGCGAGCCTTGCCATTGAGGACGTGGGTATTGAAAGGCAGGATATCGACGTGTTTGAATAAATTTTCGGTCATGAAATAGCGGTAACTCTGGTCGTGATCGCCGCCCAGACCCCAATACTCGTCTAGATTGAAGGAGCTCACACCAGCCAGGCTCAGCCCATCTTCTCTATGCCGTCGGGCCATCTCAGTGTAGGTCGCTTCAGGCGTTGATCCCGTCGCCAGCCCGATGACACTCTCAGGGGTGGCGCGGATGAGTTCGTCGAACATGGCGGCCGCTTCAATGGCCACCTGTGCTGCATCGTCACAGATCTTGACTTGTATGTTGCCTGCCATCACTCGTATCGCGGGAATGCTCGCCTCGGCGAGTCGTGGAACGTGCTAAATCAGAGGGTGATTCATCGTTGAATCCAACCGGTGAAGTTACGGGAATACCCCTGGAGTGTAAAGGTGACAGGACGTCATCGGATTGTGGTTGACGATCCGCGAGATCGGCCGCTATACTTCCCTTCTTCGCGTCATTTAGCCGCAACGTTTTCAGCAAAATAGACGAATTGGGATCGCTCTCTATGACCACCTCCTTACCTATGGGTGCCGCCGAAATCAAGACGCTCACCCAGCAGGGCTGCTCAGCCGGCGATTGGGCCAGTGTTCTTGTCACTTCTGATTTTGACCCTCAACGCGTCCACAATACGCGCTTCGACGGCAGCGTCCATCTGGGGGCACTGACAGGGACGGTGGGAGTCGCGGGGGGGATCGATCTGGACTGCGGTATACGTGACGCGCACCTGATCGACTGCGAAGTCGCCGACAATGTCCTCATCTCCCGCATTGGGAGTCACATCGCCCGCACCCGTATCGGTGCCGGTGCGGTGATCACCGATGTCGGCACAATCGCCACACATGCGGGGGCCACATTCGGCAACGGCGTCAAGGCGGAAACGATCAACGAAGGTGGTGGTCGAGAAATTGAGCTGTTCGCCGAAATATCGTGTCAGTTCGCCTATTTGATGGCCATGCATCGACACCGGACCGACGTGATCGAGCGCATGCAGGCGATGGTGGCAGATTACACGGCTGCTGCCAAAGCCGACATGGGTCGTATCGGTGCAGGTGCCCGGATCTCGCACGTAGGTGAGATCATCGACGTAGAGATCGGACCGGCGGCCCAGGTCGTGGGGGCCGCTCGACTACACAATGGCACCATCCTGTCGGAACCGGATGCAGCGACCCACGTGGGTGCCGGCGTCATGGCAGAGGATTTCATCATCGCCGAGGGCGCCGAAGTCGTCGGTGGTGTCGTCCTCCACAGCTGCTTCGTTGGTCAGGGCAGCAAGATGGGAAAACAGTTTTCTGCCGAGAACTCCTTGTTCTTCGCCAATTGTGAAGGTTTCCACGGAGAGGCATGCTCCATCTTCGCCGGACCCTACACAGTGACACACCACAAAAGCACGTTGTTGATTGCCGGCATCTATTCCTTCTACAACGCCGGATCAGGCACCAATCAAAGCAATCACATGTACAAATTGGGTCCCGTGCACCAGGGCGTGATTCAGCGTGGTACGAAGAATGGATCCTTCTCCTACATGCGTTGGCCCACCGTGGTGGGGCCCTTCTGCGTCATCATTGGCAAGCATCTGAACAATTTCGACATCGGTGATCTACCCTTTTCCTACGTCACCGAAGAAGAGGGCGATTCACTGCTAACACCGGCGATGAACATGTTCACCGTTGGTACCATGCGTGACGGCGAAAAATGGCCGACGCGCGACCGGCGCTCGGCAACCACCAAGCGCGACCAGATCTGCTTTGACGTCTACAGTCCCTACACGGTTGGCAAGATGGTGCGCGCCGAGGCGGCTCTGATTGCACTCTACGAGGAAACAGACCGCGGCATAGAACAGATTCGCTACAAAGGCGTGCTTGTGAAGCGGTTGATGCTGCGCAAGGGGGCCCGCAACTACCGTGACGGTGTCGATGTGTATCTGCAGGGCAAGATCCTCGCACAAGCCGCAGCGGCTCGTGCAACTGGAGACGAGGCGAAAACGCGCGCATCTCTGGCTGCGGGTGATGGTGTGGGCGATGGCGACTGGAGCGATGTGGGCGGACAGCTGATCCCCCTGGCACGACTCAAGCAGATCGAAGACGACATCGCCTCGGGCAAGCTGGCTAATCCGGCACAGGTGGACGCCGCTTTTGCTGATGCCGCCACCGCCTACTCCAAGGATGAATGGGCCTGGGTCTGTCGTGTCTTTGAGCAACGCACCGGGCAACGACCTGAGGCATTGAGTCTGGCAGATCTCGACAAGATCCAGGCGAGCTGCACGAAGATGTCGAACTCAACCATCAAGAAGATCCTCGCCGACGCTGAGAAGGAATTCGATCCCATTGCCCGCTACGGCTATGGTGCCGAAGGAGGCGATGCGGCGCGCGATGCTGATTTTGCCTCCGTTCGCGGTACGTTCGCTGACAATTCCTTTGTGCAACAGATGCAAGACCGACTGCAAGATGGCGGATGACGCTTGACGCCCCCCTGCAGAGGCAATCGACCGGCCTCGTCGTAGAGGACAGCCATCATCCACATCTCAAAGGTCGATGCGAGCCAATGATCATCAGCCCTGCTCAGGTGGAAAGGCGTCGAGACTGACGCCACTTGGGGAGGGGGCCGTCGGCCGCCAACGCAGTTGGTCGTATGAGCGATAATTGACATTGAGCCACGGCGTCTCAAGCCGTACGTGCCCCTGGTGGCGCGATGTCAGCGCCGCTTCGAGTACGCCGGAAGTCAGCAGGGTCCGCTTCACCGGATACTGCGGCTGACCGGTAACGAACATCTCTTCCACATTGAGACCCAGATAACTGAAATGCGCGTAGGCACCGGGGATCCCCCCATGCCCCTGGCACTTGAACCAGGTCGCCTGCATGTCTCCCGTCGTATCGCAAGATGCATAGGCGAGTTCTGTGAGATAGCCATTGAGCATCACCACGGCACCGCGAAATCCGTCCTGGTATTCCAACAGAAACAGCGCCGGATTGTCACAGTGTTCCTCCATCGTCCCCGATTGTCGACCCGTCTCGTCCACGGTTGCGCAGGCAGCCTCGGCCAGCTCACGCCACCAGCTGCCTTCCGCCTGACCGTGAGCCCATGCTTGTTCACCCTCCAAGCAGGTGACGGCGACGATTCCCGTCTCACCACCTGTACGCCTCTCGGCCATGCACTGCAGGACCTCCAGCGTGTGGAAACCATAGATATCCAAACCGGAAAAGCCCACGGCGACAGCTTCTTTCAGGGGTGTATCGAGATCGTGTTCCAGATATGGATCGCGCCAGCACACGGGCAGGGACGAACCGGCCATGAAGGGGGCCTGCAGCTGCTCTGCCCGTTGGGTCATCCAGCAGGCATCCTCCCAACGCCATGACAGGTGTTTGTCATTGTAGATGGGCACGCCTCTGCCGGAAGTGGCCATGACGCCGGCAATCTGCTCCATGAAATACCGTCGCGGATACAGGTGTTGTTCTTTCTCATTCCAGGCATAGTCACCGTGTTCGCCAATCAACAGCACACCGTCGACGGCCAACTCCTTACCACCCAGTGTCAGCGCCCCCACGATGCTCTGATAGATCGGCACATTGAAGCGCTCGGAGAGCTCGCGACTCATGTCATCATCGAAGGTCTGATCGATATAGAATGAGGCGATCTCTACGCGAGGTGGGTGCAAGGCGTCATCGGTCGGGAATCCTTGCAGGTATTTTCCGACGAGCACGTCAGCATGAGAGCCCGGGCGATACACGGTGATGATCGCAGCGATTTTTTTGGTCATCGGGAGGCTGCCGCCGCAGCCAGCAGCGCCTTGAGATATCCAATGGAGTAGGACAATCCCTGGTGTACGCCGTCGCCGTCGCCTTCTACGGCAGGGATATGATCGGGGTTAATGCAGCCAGAGAAACCGACGCGACGCAGCTCTTGCAGAACCTTGAACATGTTGATATCGCCATCATCCAACAGCGTTTCTTCGAAGGCGCCAGCCGTCGCCAGCGAACCACGGACATTGCGCATGTGCAGCGTGAAAATGCGCCCCTTGCGACCGTAGTTGTGGATCTCATCCATGATCAAAGCGCTGCCACCCGCCTCAGCGCGGGTACCGCAGCAGTAGAGATAACCCACCTGGCTGGAAGGGAATGCGTCGATGATGCGGTGGTAACCAAGGGCACCGAAGGGCGTGTCGGTATGGGGAGAATCGGAAGGGTGCATGGCAAGACGAATGTCCTGCTCTTCGGCGATGGGGACGAGTTTGCCATAGACCTGCACAAAACGATCCCACCAGGCGTCCAGCTCCTGCTGCGTGGGTGTCGGCAGCGGCTCCTTGACGAGGCCCATCGACTCGCCACGTGAACGATAGCCGCCCCTGTGGACTGCACGGTAACGCGCGGCCTGCCCGGGAAACGTGTCCCCCGCAAAGCGCTGGCGCGCCATCGGCACACCTGCCGCAGCGAATGCCTCCAGCGCTCGACAGCTGTTGTCGATGGCGCTGGCAGCGCCCGCCTCACCATCCATGAATGTTTGCGGGATATCTGGTAGCGTTACCCGATTGATATCAAGGCCAAAGTCACGAATCCGGCGGCGGATCGTCTTTACATGCTCAACATCGGGATACCCTTGCTCTTTCACACCAGGCCAGAAGTCACCCCCGCCAAAGTCGATGCAATCGGCGCCCAATTGCGTCACAAGTCGCAGATATTCGTCAGAGAGGTCGCCGTGCCACACAGAGATGCGTATCATCGGTGCCGTTCGTCCTGTTAGTTTTCGAGTCCACTTGATTTCGAGTCCACTTGCTTCGAGTTCACTTGAACTGTGGACCCATGGCGGCGAACATAGCCGTCCACTAGAGCATGAACAAGATCGGATTGTGATCAGATGCGCCTGATCGAGTGCGAAGGCACGCCACGGCGGTTGCCGGCGGTGCTGGAGAGATGCGCGCCACAGCTCCGCCGCGAATGTCAGTGAGACCGACCTGTTGGCCTTGAACCTGCCACTGGTTCCTGGCAGACTGGATCGAGTCTTCGCAGAACCGTCTGACCTTCCATCCGTTGCGGGTTCCACTCCATCCATCGACGGGTAGTGTGTTTCAACAGTCCGATCGCTGGGTGCCGATCCGGTTGCAGGCGTACGAAGTGATGTCTGGCAGACTGCGTTTTTGCGGCATCCATCCATGCAAGCAGCAATACACACAGATCAACCTGTAAGAGGACGTGATGGGAAGACAGCAGGTAGGGTCAGATGATTGTGTTGCTGGTGGAAGATCAGTCGAGTATGCGCAGGGTCGTGGCCAGCATGCTGGCAAAAATGGGATTCACCGATGTCGTCCAGGCGGCAGACGGTGAAGAGGCCTTCGAGGTTCTGCGCATTCGCCATGTCGA
>Ga0114999_10008113_pt1 | contig 11777 bp, 4 predicted proteins | sample ArcticOcean_MG_C_3_FD_89820 | JGI IMG/M metagenome (GOLD analysis project Ga0114999, IMG submission 89820) | Marine microbial communities from western Arctic Ocean - ArcticOcean_MG_CB8_126 | ecosystem: Environmental > Aquatic > Marine > Oceanic | place: Arctic Ocean: Canada Basin | collected...
CATGCGCGCAGCGCTACGAGACGGAATAAGACTAAAGTTAACTAGCATCTATCGTACTGCCGACAAAGATGTATTTCGAAAAGATTTGTATCCGGCTATGATCGATACTGAAAAAACTAAAGGTCAAGCTGCAACAGGACTCGGCATCGCCGGAAGCGACCTCCTTTCAATGGGTTGCCTCGATTGGACAGGCGCCGAATATGAACAATCAATCCCGGGGTTTTTAGAGAATCTTCATAGAGATAGAGATGTAGCCTATATAACAAACTCCTCACAAATGACTCTATCAAATAAACAATGTAAAACTGACGAATCCACAGGCCAAAGAACATGTGATCCGCCCACTGGCTCTCCCAGCCAAACACCATCATATCCCGCCGCTCACGGGGCCGGGTGGTCAAATGATATATCCGTAAGGATGGATGTACTGGCATATCAAAAACCTCAAGATGTCATTAGCCCGCAATATCGTTGGCTATGCCTCAATGCATTTAAATATGGCTTTATCCGAACAGTAGCTTCTGAGCGCTGGCATTGGGAATGCAGAGTTCTCCAGCACCCTCGACCACATATGTTTACTGTCGTTAAAAGAAGTAGTGGATCTTGGGACCGACAGTTCAATGGGCGCGCCGGATATTATACAGATATAGAAACCGAAGAAGATGATCCACCTTATTCAGATTGGGAAGGAATGATCCCATGAGTACCTTTGGAGCTTTTTCTCGCCGCGTTCCTATGCGTTCTACTGCAGGATTATCTGATGTAGAGAAAGAGGCAGTAAATAAATATCGCGGTCAAGGTTTAAACTGTAGTGCGATGACAGAAGCCCAACCGATTTATAAACAAGCCGAAGGTGAGCATGTCATTCGTGGAGAGAATCAAGCTTATATTGTTCTAGGTCGCGACAGACCCTCTAATAAGGCATCAGGCTATGGGGGTCAAGGAGGGGATAAATGCGGGATGATAGATCTTTGTGTAGGAAGACTCTCCAGTGCAGAAGCGGGACAAAACTCTAATATGTATGTAGATCCTTCATTCAGCGCTGACGCCGCGAGAATCTATATTTCTCAAAAAACAGATATTGATGATAATTTTGGTTTAGATGAGGGAAGTGTTGGCCTCTCCAAGGCTAGATCTGCAATAGGGATGAAAGCCGACTCTATTAGAATTATCTCTCGTCAAGGTATCAAACTGGTAACCAGTATGGACGAGCCGATATCAACATTACAGGGTCAATCTGTCCAGCGCGGCCGCTACGGGATTGATTTATTAGCAGGAAATTTTGGAGGAGCCGAAACAGCAAAAGATAAAAATGGAAGACAGATTTTACAACCACTCGCACGCGGGGATTATTTAGAGGAATGTTTGAGGAAAATTATAGGTTTGATTCAAGACACCAATAAAGTTACTGCCAGCTGGATGAAACAGCAGGCTAAATGGAATATCCATGTCGCCGCACACTATCACGAGGGACCTTTCCCCGCAGCCCCTTCTCCCAGTTTAGCAGCCCAGTTAATCCCAATTACTAGTCGACAAACTATTAACTGTATAATACCGGCCGCATTTAAAAATAGGGTTAATATCGATATGGTAGCTCTTACTTATCTCAACGGAGAATCTTCAAATAGTTGGATCAATAGTCGATGGAATAGGACTACTTAATTATGGCCGGCCAACCTCTTGATTTAGATTATATGAGCTGGGAAAACTTCCTCCCCGCCGCTGGTGAAAACCCGGTCATATCCATCGCTCGTCGCTTCGCTGGCACTGCGTCTACAATATGGGGCGGCTGGGCTGGCTATGATAAAAGAGAACAAGTCCAGCAACAAGAAGAAGACGAGGCCCAACTCGAAGCTGGGGAAATAACTCAATCGGAAATCGACGCTCGCGCCCAAGAGGGTCCCATACCGGAACAAGTCACACAGGGATTGTGGTACTCCCAGCCAGATAAATGGGGAACGACAAATGCCAGCGCCATTGACGCAGATGATGGCGCAAGTGTTCTCGGGCCATGGTCAAACTACAACTATCTTTTTATGCTTGAACCCAGTTACACGGCCCGAAATACACTAAATCCGTGTGGCACCAAGACTGATTCTTGGAAAGAATATAAAAATGCCACAACGAATCGAGACCTGGCCACCAGGTGGCGGTACCATCGGAAATATGTATCACAAATGTTAGATCAGTTGGGTTCAACCGCATTCTCAGTTCTTATTTATAGATTTTTAAAAGCAAATATAGGGAAAGATATTAGAGATTATATTGATAAGATTCCCCCTGCTGACCGAGATTTGCCCCAACCGGAACTTTTAGGATTTTTATATCAAAAATTAAAATATTTAACCGATCTCAAAGCACCAGAAACCATGGAATACTTATATACTCGAATGCCTCTATTGTTTCGATGGTATACCCCCGCTTTCCAAGTTCTTGTTAGAAAATCTAAAGAAACAATTGGAGGCGTGACTTACTATGGTTGCGACGATACCCGCACGGGAAACATACAAATATTGGACGGGTATGATGATGCGGGAAACCCGATATATAAATATGTGCCCGCGCAACCCACAGTTTATGTATTGCAATTTCCCGTAGGACTAACAAAAAACACCGAATACAGCCAAGCAGCCGATATTCCTGAATTCGGCGGCGCCGCGATTTACTACGACGATTGGGTCGGCAATGAGGATGAGGAGAACGGCCTCGACTGGTGGATAATGCAGTTTGAAAAACGACTACCAGATAGTTTTTTAACCATGGATAGTTTAGCTTATAATCTTAAATTCCAGTTAGGGATTGCCTTACAAGGACATATAGATCATTTTCTATATACTTATGATACATACGCGTATTTTAAAGATCAACCTGGAAAAGATATCGGTTTACCAACTGGCATAACATATTTAAGCAACAGTGAAGTTTTAGACTGGTGGGAGGATTTTACTCAAGCTACATGGGCCTATGCATCAGCTGAAGAAAAGCAAGCCGCTGCACAAGCCGCTGAAGTTGAAGGGGTAGAAAATTTAGATTTGGAGGCATGCGAAGACCCTTTCGGCGCCCCGCCTCCTTCTTCAGGATGTCAAGCTTGTATACCAGACCAAAATGCTTTAATACCTGACTGGACTACTTTAAATGATAAGGAACCATTTTTAAATGGAAAAACTTGTGAATATTCTATTACGATGCGCAGCTCTAAATCTACTTTAAACGATGCCGCATCGTTATTTGAGATTATGGCCTCTATGACACGCCCGGGCCTTAAAAAATTATTAGATCATCACGGTAAAGACAGTACAGAAACCAGTCTAGACAAATTTATCCAATATGCGTCAGCGTCCGATTATCATGTCCCTTATAGAGCCAACTTAAAGATAAAAGTACTTGTAACCTTCCCTTACAGCATGATGGAAAAAGTACCCCCTCCTCCGCCAAAATCTTCGGAAGAAAAGAATCAGGAACGACAAGAGGGAAACCCGGCCGCCGAATCACCCCTGGAAGTTGTATTACGGGGAGTAGATCTGCGACATTTTTTTGCTATAACAAGCCATGGCATGAAGAGATATGTAAGAGAATACCAACGCGCCACGAAGCCAAAGAAATTAAAGAAAAATCCAAATGCCATCCGTGCTGGGTTAGATTTTTGGGCATTAAGAAATGGTTTGCGGAAATATAAAAAAGAACTTATATCGTTCCTGCGCCGGCACGGATTCAAAATTAATCCTACAGCTAAAAAGACTGCCGGCCTGGATAAAGTTACTTTAAAATTTGATGAAGATTATAAACTTTTATCTGTATGGGCTAACAAGTTGGGGTGTCCAGAAGTGCAACTTGAAGCGGGGTTTGTATCATTTAAAAATACAAATCCCATTAATAATGAAACTACATCAGCCCTTGTTGCTAACTTACCCTCTATTATAACAGATTTTACCAAATCCCAACCTCTTAACTACGGTGAATTCACGGATAAATATATTCGGCCACCAATGCCGGAAAAGGAGCGTGAATTTTTAGATGAACAGCCCGATAATGCTGGGAGTGAGGAATGTAATGTTGGAAAAGTTATAGCAAATGTTTTTAAACCAGTTGTAGCTATAGGCGCACAAGCAGCGGGTGAAGCCCTGAAAATTGGTGATATATTTGCGGAAGAATATATGGACGCCCTTTGTGCCGGCACTGAGGAAATTATTGAAGAAGATAGAAAACTCGGACAAGCTGTCAACGCCGAGGTTGAACGCATAAGAAATCAGTGGCATGCACAAATAGAGGCAGGAGACGCAGCTTTCACTGGGCTGGCGGATACTCTCAATGAAGTCGATGGGTTCTTCGATATGTTTAGTGAAGTGATCGATACATTACAACTGTGCGGCCTGTTGGCACTTATTGAAAATATGCTCGATTGTGTCGTAGCCGGCTTTGATGTCAAAGTTTCAGCTAAAACCCTTTTAAAGGCTACAATTAATAATTTTACTGAAAAACAAACCGAAACTTTGTTTTTATCTCTGAATCCGGGCCTTCAAAAGTTATTAAGGGAAGCAGTAAAAGACCTTACTGAAATTCCATTTCCTTGGGAAGCCGGTTATAGACCTGGGAGTTATGATAGCGATGGAGCAAACGCACGTATCGATGCTATTAAAGATCAGAGAGAACGTTTTAAATATCAGAAGAAACATTTCGAAAAACATGCGGCAGTTATATTAGATGATAAAAGAAAACATGAAGAAGAGCTGGATTGGCCCCAGGGTTATGATGACTGGTTCAGGGTTTCTATTCCGGATGTGGGCGCCGGAGGCGTTACCATCGACGCGGAAACGGAATTTTTATGGACTGACATGGACACGTTAGAATATAGAAGATTAGGCCCCGACGGGACATCGATGTCCAGTGGAAATTTGAATTTTGCTAATGCACCCCGGGAAACATTTGTGGGACGCCCGTTCTTGGAAAGTACTCATGTACCTAGCACATCGCCCGATGCCACAGGAGAGGTAGTATAATGGCTGAAGATTACTCAGACCCAGATGATCCCTGCGCGGAGTGGGAGGGAGCAGTACATGCCAACTTATTACACTTAAGTGAATGGATTATGTTAAATGATCCAGAAAATATGCTATGGAGGAATGTGACCGCCGAAACTATCACTTTTCCAGCCCCAGCAGATCAGATTGAGGGCGATCTGCCCTATCCGTGCCCAGGTCAGTTTCCTCTTCCGCCATCACTATATAAATCATTTTGTGCAGCAAATCCTGACTCATATTTATGTTTATCGGTTGATGATATGTTGGCAAAGGCTATTACTTCGGCTTACCCTAAGATTTTTAATTATCAAAAGTTGACTAATAGCGGCACAGCTACTAGAAAAGATTTAAATAATCACCCGTCTAAAGAGATCCGAGATAAGTTACAAGAGATGATAAATAATCTGGCTGATCCGATCCAAGCAGCACTTATTGCAGGAGGGAAAGGTTCTCTATCTGTCTCTTCTGGATATCGAAGCGAAGAAATAGATCAGGTAGTTTCTCCCAAAGACGCCGGCTCGGGACAGCACCCTGAAGGAGAAGCTTTAGATCTTATACCTCCACCTGGTATGGACGCTGAAGAATTGGCCAACTTTATTGTTTCTCAAGTGCCCGAAGCCGCTATCGCCGGAAGCAACGCGATTGAATTTGATCAGCTTATATGGTATGCGCCCAACGCCGGCGGTCATATACATATAAGCTATAAACCCTCCGGCGCCCGCAGCTGGGGTAGCCGATTTAAGTTTATGCATGCCTACAAACAGGCCGGCCAAACAAATTATGTTTCGTACAAGGATATTCCTCTCGCTGGCACCGTCGCTGGTGTTGGTCTCGACTGGGCCCAATATACCGAGGAATGGAATACATATGCCGGAATCGAGAACGATGCAGTTGTTGCCGATGAATCAGAAACATCTGGTACGCCCCCGGAAGCAAAACAGGGCGCCACAGGTTCCGAAGCGGATGCAAAAGAACCAGTAAACGATGACCCTCCCACAATCCCCCTTACCCAAGAGCAGAGGGCAGCATCAGAAGCCAGTGTCCGCGAAACGGCAGTAGTAGATGGCAAAGAAGTTGTGGTGGCTCCCGACGGAACCATACCTCCTCCTCCTGAAATGGATCCGGGTTCCGTAGGAATAGCATTAGATAAAATCTGGGATAAAAGTTTTGATCATGTAAAGCAAGGTTTTAGTAATTTAATTCAGAATAATATTCTATCAGTTGACATGGTTATGCAAGCATTAGAAGAAGTCCCGGGCGGAAAAACAATCCTTGGACCTATATTGTGGGAGATGGCTGGGAATGTTACGGGGGCTTCAACCAAGAAATGTCCGAGACCTCCCATGTTTACTCCCCCTTTGGACGATTTTTTCAAAACCGTAGATATGACCAGAAGAGAACACGAAAACGGCGCCAAAGGTAACTGGGGGAGTTGCGGCGGGAAGGGCACGAAACTTCATATGTCGATCACTCTTCCAAAATTTGAAGGATTCCCCATTGGGCCTTTTGTGGATCCCGTCGGCTTGTTTGTAGATAATATCAAAGATACAATAGAGATGATGGTATTCAAAATACTTCAAACGGCATTTAAAAATATTTTAAAAGTTAGTATGAATGCCGCCTGTGAAACGATCGGGGATACTGCCAAAGTGCTCGCATCTCTTGGAGACGAAAACACTCAGTTCATGGATGCTATGAGGACAGCAGTCTGTGGCGTTTCGGCCAACGACGAAGAAGTGGCGAAGGGCATCAATTCTGTCCTGGGCGCCCTTGGAAACTGGGGCGCGAATGTAGGAAAATATCCGGCCCAACCTTCAGACGAATCAGTCCAAGAATTTTTTGAATCAATTGGTAATACTCTCACCTCGGCAGAACAAAAAAGCTTATTAGATGGAAATCCTACACCGGATGCTATGAGATATACGAGTGAGATTATTTCCACTATGGAGAATAATGAACTTGCATCATTTATTAGTAGCGAAGAGCAAGTCCAAAAACTATTTTCTGGCCTGGGAACAGTTTTAGATTCTAAGATTTTAGATGATTTTCTAGGCCCACAGGCGCCCAATATGCCCGTTAACCCGAGCTTATGTCAGGGCCCTCATTTAGATCGCTTTGACAATCTCCGCGCTAATATTTTAACTAATAAAAAAGGATGTACTCCCGAACAGGCGTCCGAGATCATGGCTAAAAATAAAGAACGCGAACAGGAACATATGAGCGATATCGCCAATTTCGCAGCTGCCATGTCCGAAGGAGAAATACCCCTCCCCCCTTTAATCAGCCCAGACCCTTCTTGTCCAGAACAAGGGATAATGCCCAGTAGAGATCCCCAAACCGCTCAAACGGTTTCGGACATGTTTGGAGATGTATTCACTTTGGTTAATACTGTGTTTTTATCAGAATTGGTTACGAGACATGGGCTGTTGAACATGATTTTAGCTGATGTCCGAGGCGCCGGGTATAAAAAGCATGAAGAATTTTATAAAAATTATTTTGGCGATTCTTTGGCTAGTGAAATGGATTTGTTTGAACTATTTGGAGATTCCGATGATGGCGGCAGAGAGCAAAAATTTTTAGGGGTTTCGAGCAAAATAGCGGGAGTATTCCCAGATACAGTTGGAGCCTATTTAAAGGACAGCCTAGAAATATTAAAACCCACTTTCAAAACTACCTTCACAAGGCAGAATTATCTCATCCGGGCTGGGGATCAGCAAAAACGGAAAAGCCCAGATATTCAGCTAATATATGAGGGATGGAAAGACCCCAAAGATAAGGATGCGGCTTATAATTTCGAGCTTAACTATGCATATTTCGGGCTTAGAGAGGATGGTTCTCCATCCTGGAATCCGGAGTTTTCATTTCAAAGAAAGAACTCTTTCGGACAAGGGCCCGAGGGCGCCCTCTATTATAGGGGAATACGACCAATGCTATCGGGTACCGAGGATTATATTGAGTCGTTATATGTAACACCCTCTGTATTTGATTCTCTTATAGAGGCTGGTGTTGTACAAAAATTTAGTGGCCCGGCGGCCGCAGGAGTATCTGAGCCAGTTCATGCAGGTACAACGGACGTTGATACCACGCTCGGTGCCCCCGCAGGCACCACCGGCCCCGAGCATTCGGACTTCGACGAATGGGAATCCAAACAGTTACCGAGCCTTATCCGATCTCCCCAAGCTACTGTTTTTGGTAAAATAGTCTATGATGTGTGGGCTCCTCATATCAAGGGGGCTAATATTATAGCTGACTATTGTGCAGATCATTTATTTGATTATACTAACGCGGCTATTCTTAATAAATTAGCTATTAAAATAAGTCAAAACTATCGGTCGTTTGATTTCGGATTTGACGCATCCCTCTCTCCGGTAATCCATCCCATCGATGATTACGAAACCTATGGGGGAGATGCCGATAATCCCCCTTATTGGATCGAACCGCCGACTTACGGGGGGTGGCTCGGACTTTACGAATCTATGGTTCCCCCGGTAGATGCTTGCGATAGACAATCTATCATTAATTTCAATGCTATTTCGGAGAAAGTTGACAAGTTTAATAATAAGATTTCGGATGATCCGCGCCTTTCTCAGAATCCTGATTGTGTTTTAGAGCCTCCGTATTCTAGAATTTTAGAAAAAGAAGCCGCTGCAGCTATAGAGGGATCTATTCTTGCCATGACGCGTCTTTACATTGTAGAGAATTTTATTAAAGGAATGCCTGTTTTTTCTCTTTTCGAAGCCAAATACCCTACTGTCTTTGATGAAGTATTATTTGGATATATAGCTGAAACAATGTTGGCAGATATCTTGGACTTGGGTGGAGGCGTATTTGGGCGCCCAGATATTAATAAATATACATTTTATTATACCTTTTTAGAGCAAGTGGTGCAAAACTTTATGAGAAAAGTAGAACTAGAACTGGTAACTCCGACCGAGGATGAAGACATTGCACTACAAGAAATTCGCCGTCTCTTGCGGCCATATCGCCCACCCACGGGTCCTATTGGCATTAAACGTAAAAAGAGAAGGGCATTTGAAAAATATATGTATATAACTCTACCATATGCAAAAATAATCTTGAGACGCTATATTCGAGAAGAATTAGAGGAAATTTCTAAAATTTTTAAATCTGCGCTTAATCCATCAATTCATGACTTGTCAAGTCTCCTTTTCGGTTCTCCTAACTGGATGGTCGGCGCCCTAACAGATGACGGACCCAAAAATGTTCCTGGTTTGCCTATAGAATCCGGAATCCCGGCCTCGTCGACAGGTGTGGCTAGCACGAACTCAGACACAACGACGGCCCCTGATGGTGGTTGGGGTTTAGAGCCCGACCAACTAGAAGATATGTATGAATTTGAATCTTCGGGGTTTTTTGATACTGAAAATTTAGAAACTGAAGTAAGCACTCCAGGATATGAAGAAGGCTCGGGTTATTTTCCTTTCTTATTGGAGAAATATATCAAAATTGAGGTATGTGACGATCTAATAACGGACACCATGGCCGGCGAAAGCGCCCAATCCTCCTGTAATCTAGCTCAGACGCCCACATTTCCAGTTCATCCAGATATAATATCTCCTATAACCATTTTTAATATAGATGATTGGGAATCTTGGATTTCTGATAATACAGAAGCTTTGGGTAACCACCCTATTCAAGATGGATGGAAACAATGGAGCTATGGTTTAAGAATTTCCTGTATTTTACCTACTGATTTTAAAAATACTATAGGTGAGGATGAATATGATACCTTAGTTAATTCTATTACTAACCGGTCCGCGTTTAATATCAAATCTTTAAAAGTAGAGGGAGAAAATTTTTCAAATCGATTACTTTTTCCTTTAATATCAACGGAAATCCCGGTAGATATGAGTCAACCAATCTCATCTATGGTTATGGGACAATATGATATAACATGCATGGTGGCCCAAATGTTAAAAGACCCGAAATATAATACTTTGTTTAATTATTGTTTCGCTTTGCCTAGTTTACTTTCATTGCTTACTATTTATACTATAGAAGGATTTGTACCTTCATTGGGCCAAGAATGGGGTGGTAAAGAATATGAAGATAATGGCGGAAAAGCCGGCGGTGCAAAACCTAGTCAATTTAGAAAATGGAACCGAGAAACATTTAAGAAAACAAAAAAGGCATTAAGAGGTATGTTTAGAGCTAATTATCACGTAAGAGATATGGATTTTGAAGACCCGGAAGAATTTGACAATTCTGAACGAACGCGTCAAGAATTTCGTATTAAGGCAGATTTAAATTTCGGTATACCATGGTTTAAAAAACGACTATTAAGGCCCAAGCCCAAAAGTCAATGTGAAGCGCAGAAGCGAGAAGAAGAAGGAGATCCTCTCAAATGAGGAAAGAATAAATGGCAAATTTTCCAGACGATTTAGATCCCAGAATTCCGAAAGCAGGCGGCATAGGACCATCCCTCCACATTGAACTGAGTCCCGTAGACGGAGTTTATGGTCTCACAAAAACTATGAGAGAGGAGGTCACTCAAAATTTAAAGAATTTACTTTTAACGTGTCCTGGAGAAAAATGTATGGATTATTCTTATGACGGTTCCACTGGGTTTGGAGTTTGTTTGAGAAGGTTTCTTTTCAACCAGAATGTTTCTGCTACTTATGACGAAATATATGCTTCCATAGTAAATCAAGCTAGGCAATGGATGGATTATATTTCTATTGATGATATTATTTTTAATGAGGGTGTTGATGCAAGTGACTCAAATCTTTTATCTCTAGCTATTTATTTTACTATATTGCCGATCGCCACGACCGGGATCTTGGAAATCCCCCTGTCTTCTGGCGAGACGGCCGGAGTCGGAAGTTTCGGCTAATAAACATGGAGGATCTATTGTATGGCAAAGAAAAAAGTACCAATTAAATATACAGCGCGCGACTTTACTACAATTAAAGAACAGTTAGTCGATTATGCAAAACGATATTACCCTGAAACTTATCGAGATTTTAAAGAAGTATCCTTTGGATCATTGATGATGGACACTGTTGCCTATGTGGGTGATATTTTATCATTTTATTTAGATTATCAAGCAAATGAATCATTTTTGGATAGTGCGGCAGAATATAGAAATGTATTACGCTTATCTAAACAACTCGGATATGTTCATCGAGGAAACCCATCTTCAGTTGGAATGGCAGATTTTTTTGTAGTAGTTCCAGCTAACAATGGAGGTATGGGCCCAAATATGGATTATGTTCCCATTTTAAAAAAGGGGAGCACTTTTAGTTCTACAAGTGGAGTCACATTTCTATTAACTGAAAATATAGATTTTACCAATCCCAATAATGATATTGCAGTGGGCCAAGTAAATCAGACCACAGGAGTTCCACTCTCATATGCTATTAAGGCACCGGGTAATGTTATTTCTGGTAAAATAGTCACAGAGTCATTTGCCCTCGGTTCTTATAAGAGATTTAGAAAAATATATTTAACAGCTCCATATGTTGCTGAAATACTTTCAGTATATGATTTAGATGCTAATGAATATTATCAGGTAGATTATTTATCTCAAGACTCCATCTATAAAGAGGTCACCAACCGAGCAGATGATAATATTGCAGTACCTATGGTATTACGCCCCTACGCTGTCCCCCGCCGTTTTACCCTGTCTACGGAAGGAGTGGCATCCTTTCTTCAGTTTGGATTTGGATCAGATGCCGAGGACGCCAATATTTCCCCCCTGGAGCCTTCTAACTTTGTTTTACAGATGCATGGTCGTGA
>Ga0114999_10008115_pt1 | contig 11773 bp, 9 predicted proteins | sample ArcticOcean_MG_C_3_FD_89820 | JGI IMG/M metagenome (GOLD analysis project Ga0114999, IMG submission 89820) | Marine microbial communities from western Arctic Ocean - ArcticOcean_MG_CB8_126 | ecosystem: Environmental > Aquatic > Marine > Oceanic | place: Arctic Ocean: Canada Basin | collected...
AGCGTTAGCACGCCCGCGTTAGGGTTGTTTTTACGTGTAACCGGGCCCCGCCTACGTCGATTGTTGTGCAAGGAGCAAGCGGCAAGCGGCAAGCAGCGATGCCAGAAGCAATATGAGTACGTCGCGAGACACTCGTTTACACTCGTCAAGGTTGTGCGGATAAGTATAAGATCATCTGCGATAACTAAAGCGAATTTTTGCTGGGGAAGAGCGCGACGATGGATAGTGATATCGAAGGGATCAATGCGGACAACGTCACGGCGTGGATGCTAGAGCACGTCGAGAACCTGGAAACGCCCTTGCATTTCGAATTAATAGCGGGTGGTCACTCGAACCTCACTTATAGCGTGCGGGATGCGAGCGGGACGACTTTGGTACTGCGTCGTCCACCGCTGGGTCATGTTCTCGAAAGCGCGCATGACATGGGGCGCGAACACAAAATCATTTCGGCGTTGGTGGACTCTGTTGTCCCGGTACCACGCACGATTGGGCTGTGCTCGGATAACGCAGTCAATGACGCACCTTTTTATGTGATGGAGTACGTCGTGGGCCCTGTGCTGCACGATGCACAAGCAGCGCAACACTTGTCGGTGGACGACAAAAAGGCGCTTGGCCTGCACGTCATCGATGTCCTCGCAGGTTTACACAATATCGACCCGGACGAAGTGGGTCTTGGCGACTTGGGACGCAAAGAAGCCTACCTGCAACGGCAGTTGAAGCGTTGGATCAAACAGTGGGAAGCGAGCAAGACCCATGAAGTTGCCGCGATGGATGAAACTACACGCTTGTTGGCAGAAGGCATGCCGGAACAGGTCGGCGCATCGATCGCCCATGGTGATTACCGCTTAGGCAACCTGATCGTGGGTGATCGAGTGTTGGCCGTTCTCGATTGGGAACTATGCACGTTAGGGGACCCGTTAGCCGACGTTGGCTACCTTATGAATTCGTGGATAGAACCTGGCGAAGCGCCAGAGGACTTAACGCCCACGGCGACCGGCGGGTTCCCATCTCGTGAGGTGCTGTGTGAGCGATATGTAGCAGCGACGGGTCGCGACCTTGGGCAGATCAATTACTACCGAGCATTCTCGCATTGGCGCTTGGCGGCCATTGGCCAGGGTGTTTATAAGCGATATCTGGTTGGCGCTATGGGCGAAAATCGCGGTGTCGATTTGGACGCGCAGAAAGAGGGTGTGCGATTGCGTGCAGAAGCGGCGCTTGCGCTCCTCTGAGAAAAGAGGGTACCGCTAGTCCCACCAACTTTTGCCTGCTACGCGCATGACCTTGGCGTTGTCGTAGCCTTCTTCCTTGAAGCAATACTGATAGACGTTTTTGCCCATTAACTCGGCAAAGCGGGGTGGGTTGCGATCTAGTATTTCGGGCGTCACCTCTTCGCGATAGCGTTCTTGGGGAATGACAAACGGTCGCGTGTAGATCGTCACCAGCGTCAAGCGCACGCCGGGAAGTGTGCGCGGGAACGAGCCGTGCCAGATGCTGCCGTTCCAAAGTACCAGCGAGCCGGCGGGTGCCTCGATTGCCACTGGCGCCGCGTACGCCTCACCTGCCGTCGGCCCGCGCCCGTAGCTGTGGCTGCCCGGGATCATACACAGCGCACCGCCCTCTTTCGTGTAATCAGTTACCACCCAAGTACAGTTCAAGAGCAGTGGATACGCTGGGTATGGCGCTGGAATTGCGAGAGCGCCATTGTCAGTATGTAAGCCGAGCGAACCAGCGCCGGGGCCCTTCACCAAGGCGATGCACGTGGATAACATGCAACTCTTGCCGACCGCATAATCGGCCAAGGCCAACGCGGTAGGGTTGAGCACTGCCTCTTGGAAAACGGGGTCTTCGAACAGTGTGAACGTCAGCGGCTCCCAGGCTCCGTCACCTTGCCCCGCAAAAGTCGCGCCGGATTCCAGATCCAGTTTGACGCCTGATCGGCGCTCGACGACTGCGCAAAGCGCCGAACGGATGCGTTCGACAAACTCGGGTGGAGCAACTTTCTCGGGTGGGATCACGGTATAACCCACCGCCTCGAGTTCAGCGACATGGCTCTCTAGTCCGAGACGTTTGACCTCTTCCCAGACAATTGAAAAATCGATATTGGCCTGGGTTTTCTCTAGTACTTGTTCGGCTGCCATGACGTTGCTCCTTCCGTTGCTATCGAGATTACACCGACGTTGAGTGGAGAGCCATCAGGTGTTGCTGGGTAATCGTTGCATTGGCAATGTTGAATTAGCTGCCGTGCTCAATTCACGCTTTGCGAACTCGGTGATCGCTAGTTCGTGGGCGGTGAGTCGAGATTGGCCGCCCAGCGCTTGGCCCATTCGTCACGCAGGCATTTTGTAGTCACGCGATCCGAGGTGATCAAATCATGATTGTTGAGGATGCAGCTCAAGACGCCCGGTTTTCGACGAACCCCTTGGTTACGCAAGATCCGTCAATTCGCTTTCGCTTTTGTGCTGCTCCCCTGAAAGTAGTAACTGGCGAGCGTCTTGGGACTCTGTGCGTCATCGACAGAAAGTCGCGGAGGTGGTCTCAAACACAAATAGTGCCCTAGGCGTGCTGCGTGACGTATTGGTTGCTCAACTAGAATTCAGGAGAGCAGTGGATCGGGTCCGATGGAGCCGGCTAACGATTCAGGCGATTCCGCGGAATCTTCGACCCTATGGCTTATGACGATCGACTAATGCAGTTCAATCGTCCCAAGCTCTTCCACACCTACCCAGGCTTCGACCGATAACCCTAACAGTGAACCCGTGGCGGGGTCATCAAGTTCCACGACCGAACATGGATGGGTCATGATCTGCGCAAGGATTTTGTCTGGATCTGGCTGACTCCAATCGTACTGAAGGGCGATAACAGAATCCTGCTGGGATGCCGACGTCAAGGACAATGCATAACCGGGCGTCGGCTGGGAGCCACGTGAAACGACGATCAAAATGCGCGTAGGGTCGCCCTGCAGATCAGGTTCCGTCTGGCCCGGTTCGGGCAGGAGTCGTGCGCCGCGCAGTCTTGGCAGTGTTGCGTGATTGATTTGTTTTACGCCCTCGCTCTGCAGTCGGCAGGTGTGGTGATTGAGGACTTCTGTGACAACGACGTTGCTCCCGCTGCAGGCTACCGCGCAGAGCAAATAACCGATGAGGAATGACACGCGCTGGAGGCTAGTTACCACTATTGGGCTGCTCATCGGGTTTCAATATCCTAATGCCGCTGGTGCCGCTGGCATCGTTGGAGGTGGAGGACGCGGTTGTCAAGTTGACGCGAAATCCTGAGACGAATTCCAAGCCGCCAACATCCCCATTGATAGCTAGCTCAACAGGCGAGTCCAAAGTCGGATAGGCACCGCACGCTTCACCAGCATCACACAGAAAAGAATCGTCATCCGAGTCAGTGCCGGTGAATAGCCGATATTCGCCGAAGGGGATGTCGTTGAGCGCAAATGCATATTCGCCTTGATCCGCGGTTATGACGTCGGTCGGCCCGACCGACGCACCATCGCTGTCTACGAGGATGACATAGTGTAGGCCAGCATCTGCGCTGAGATCTAAACTAGTCACCTGCATGATGATAGTGACGTCCACATCGTTTGCGTCGGACGTAAACGCGAGGGCGGCCTGATAGGCGCCATCAGCCAATGCGCTACGATCCAAAGTGAGTTGGTAGGTGCCGAGGCCGTCGGCGCTTGCCGGGTCTTGAATGGTCAACCACGGCTCGGACGACGTAGCGCTCGTGATCATGACGTTTCCGGTACCGATGTTTTGCATGGTCATGTTGAGAGTTGTTGCGAATGCGCCGAAGTTTAGGATGCTGGCGGATGCAGCGAGGATCGGCCCAGGATCCGTGCCTTGGCCGTTTGCTAGTTGCTCGGACGCAAACACGGCCTTTTGCGCATTGATAATACCGTGCCCGTAACGATCATCGCGCCCGGCTTCGCCCATATCATCGGTGAGGTCGCCCGCGAGCAAGGCGTTATCAAATTCATCAGGTGTCAGATTCGGATGCATTGACTTCATTAGCGCTGCAACGCCGGCCACATGCGGTGCCGCCATTGATGTACCGCTCAGGAGGGCATAGCCGAATTGAATTGCGCCGCCGCTGTCGTCGCCCATGGTCGAGATGACGCCGTCGCCGAAGCCGTCACCATTGAGGTCGGTGATATTCGATCCACCCGGTGCGGCGATGTCGACGGAGCTACCAAAATTGGAATAGCTCGCAATCGCGTTGGTGATGGTGGTCGCGCTTACGCTGATTACCCCATCGTATGCTGCGGGATAGGAGGGCAACGCACTGGATTCGTTGCCGGCGCTGGCTATGACCAATATACCCGCTTGGCGGACGGCATTGAAGGTGTCCTGTCCGCTCGCCGATGAAAACGTGCTGCCGAGGCTGAGATTGATGATATCGGCTGGCTGGTCGGGGACAGTCCCGGAGTCATTGCTCAACCCCGCCGCCCAACGCACGCCCTGCATCACATCAAAGGTGGTTCCCCCGTCTCGTCCGACGACACGCACCGGCATAATTCGAGCGTTCCAGGCGACGCCTGCGACACCGCTATTATTATCGCTAGTCGCGGCAATGGTTCCCGCGACGTGGGTACCGTGAAAGCTGCTCGAGCCGCCATACTCAAGATCACCGGGATCGTCTGGGTCGTTGTCGATGCCGCCGCCATCGCGCCCGCGCGCCGCATCGCTGATAAAGTCGTAGCCCGCAGTTAGATTGCTCGCAAGATCAGGATGGTCGATCAACACGCCTGTATCGACGACCGCAACGATGACGTCGGAAGAACCCGTCGAGACATCCCACGCCAAAGGTAGATTGATGGCGGGGTAGTGCCACTGCGAGCCGAAGAACGTGTCGTTCGGCTCTGCATGACCGTGCACAACCAGGTTGGGTTCAGCGTAGTCGATGTCGTCGCGCTGGCTGAGCGCTTTGATCATGAGAAGCGTTTGGTAGCGCCGCATGAGGGTGGAATCAACGTGGCCATCTACAGGTAGAGCCGGCGTGTAGAGCGATCCCGGCGCCTGTGCTGGGTTGACGACTTGATCCGCGAAAGGGTCATAGGCTGCGAGTATCGGACCTTGGGCGTGCGAAAGTTGCTGCATAGCGTGTTGCGACAGAATGTCCCCAACGCCTGATCCGGTGGACTTGAAGATGACTTCGCCAGTGACAAACGGATCTGACAAGCGGTCGGGCTTGCGCTGCATGGCGACCAACGCGCTGGCCAATTGTCCGTTGCTGGTCGCTTTGTTGCCGACGTTGAGCACGTAATTGCTCGCGCCGGCTAAGGCTGTGACTTCGATGTAGTAGGTGCCGCGGGCGCTAACTTCTATCGATTCCGTGGTTGTGGTTCCAACCGATGCATCGACCAGATTTTGGCTTGCGTCCCACAATCGCAGATCCAAATCCGCGGCGGCTTCCGCAATCGACAAGAGAATGATCTCGCCACCCGAAAAATTCACCTGATAGAAGTCATTGGTATCACCGTCTTTAAAGAGGATACCGGTGGGTTCTCCTGCGTCAGCTACGTTGGCATAGCCACCGAGGGTGACGGGCGAGGCAATCGGCTGTGCTTCATCGAAGCTATTGTTCGATAGGGCCGTCGTAAGCCGGTCATTGACGTCTCGATCGATGGCGGTTGAAGCGGCAATCTTGACGATACCGCTTACGCTGGCTGTGGATACGCTGGCGCTGACGGTAATGGTCCTAGTTGCTGCACCACTCGCGCTGTCATCGTCCGTAACGGTCAGTCGCACATCATAAGAACCCGCATCACTAAACAGATGTTGCGCGGTTGTCCCAACGCCCGGTGTACCGGCGAAATCCCACACGTAGGTCGCGACCTCGCCATCCACATCGGACGACGCACCCGCATCGACACTAACCAAGAGTGGCGCGTTACCTGAGGTGGTGCTGACGCTAAAAGCAGCCGTCGGAGCCTGATTAACCGCGGGGGTTGGAGCGGGGGCTGGCGCGGGACTTCGGCTACTGCCGCCACCGCCGCACGCCGACAGCAGACCAAGCGCGAGGCAAGCAGATGCCGTATACGCAATTGGCTTCAGGATGGATCTGCTTGGGAGATATCGCTTGCTAACACACATACTTGTATGGACCCGCGAAATTGCGATCAGTTATTTTAGCCGCCCGTCATCGTGCGATTGCGTCGTTTGCGACTATAACGCAGGGCAGTAGCTATAGATTGATTTGATGTCACATTCGCGGGGGAAAGCTAATGCGCTAACGCCGTGGGATCACTAGGAGGGCTGTTTAAAAAGGGCGTGTCAGCCGGACGAATCCGGCTGAATAGCAACTCATCTTCTGGGGGGAAGGACACTTTGAAAGGGAGGACTGTCTAGAGTTGCTGCACGCCATCGAACTGAATATGCAGCCATTGTACTGGACAAGCCGGGTGTGTCAACCAAAAAATCATGATTTGTTCATATTTTGTACAGGTATAAATCGAACCGCCGCGAATTGCCAGGGTAGTGATCCGATCTGCACCCATCTAGTGGGTGGTTCTTGGTGCTTTGGTAGGCGTTTCCGGGCTCTGTCCAAGTAGTGTCTCGAGCGCCGTTTCGAGCTGCGCACGTGCATTGGTCGCATCGGCGTGCACTTGTTCGTAAAGGGCCACTCGATCTCGGGCTGGCATACATTCGGCCGCATAGGTCGCAAATGCGTTCAGTTGATTAATGGCTTCGACTAGAAACTCCGGACATTGCGTGTCGTCCGTGCTGGTCGAGGCGATCGCGATCAACTCTTCATCACTATAACGACGGGGTTGCACGCGTCCGCTGCGCTCGGCAGAGCCGCCTTCGTTGACACAGACGTTCTCTACTTCGCTCCACGTGACGGGCCATTTGAGGGCCGGCACCTGCAGACGTTGGGTCTGCGATACGCTATTTGAAGTGGCGAAATTGTAGATCACCACGATTTTTGCTTCAGGAAAGAATTCTCTTGCTAGATCAATCGGTTGGATGGCAAGCACGGGTAGCTGCATGACCAAGATTTGGGGCTCGTCTGCGGCGCTTTGCTCGGCTTCGAACGCCTGCATATTTGCCCAGCGTGAAACCACCTCTACCTGGCTGAACTCTTGGTTTGACGCCTCTTTGTTGAGTTGCTGTTCCAACAGCAACAAATTAGCGCCTATCAGGCCGATCTTAGGTGTGTGGCCAAAGCCAAACTTACGCGGCACGGGTTGCGCCACTTCGTTTTCAATGCGCTCGCTCAACTGTTCGTGACTGAGCGCGGCTAAACTGGATATTGGATGGCCATGGTCGATTAAATGCTTGATCAACTTCAGGCGATCGACCTGCGGCTTACTATAGAAACGGGTCTTACCAGACTTGTGCGCAGGGCCGAACTGATAGCGTCGCTCCCACGCGCGCAGCCGCTCGACCGAAATGCCCGTCAACGAAGCGACGGTACCGATTCTATAGAGATTGTCGTCGGGTGGATTGCTGGACGTAACCACGTTTTTTATCTGATACAAAACCTATACGAATTGTACAGGTCGTGAGGTGGCTGTCTAGTGTTGTTGTGGTCATGGGGGTCGGTTTGTGCGGCTCGGGTTGTACGGAAGAACGGCTGAACAAATGAGATTGGCGTGTCACGAGCAGGGGGGAGGGGAGAGGCCCGTAACACGCCGGTTTCTTGCCCCAACCGATCCTGGTTTGACGGGAAGAAGGCGCGCATTCGAGTGATGCGTGATGGGAACGTAACTGCAAATACCGTGTATTTTGTTACCAATGGTTACAGTTGTTACCGAAAACAGCGAGGACGCCGGGAAGGGAGAGAGGAAGTCAGATGGGTCATAACGCCTGTGGAGGGAAGGACCCTGGGTAAAGTTAACCTCAAGAGGGACACGTTGTGGGTACCACAGAGACCCGAGAAGCGACGGCCACAAAACTTGCGAGGATAGCGAAGCGATCGGCAAGCGATTCGATCAAGCGGTTCGAGCGCTTGATGCATCTCTTCAACGAGGATTCGCTGGCCGCGTGTTTCCACGCGTTGGATGGAAAGAAGGCCGTGGCAATTGATGGTGTGAGAAAGGCCGAGTTGGAACTCACCCTGTAGCGACGTGAAGGGCTTTGGCTTGAGCCTGTTGCCCGAATTGGGCACGATGGGCTCTAACCATAGGGGGAGCCGGGGTGACCGGCTCCCCTACCAGCTACAGTGGCCGATTTTGCTTGGCCTTCCGCCTGGTCATAAGGAGGCCAGAGCTCTTAAGGCTGTTTTACAACAGCCTTAAGAGCAAAAAGTTCTTGATCGCCATCAACGTCCATACCGTGACCACGAGCGCAAGGCTGACGAACACCGCCGCTGAGCCCATATCTTTGGCCTGGCCGGCCAAATCGTGGTGTTCGTGGCCGACGCGATCAACCACCGCTTCAATTGCCGAGTTTAAGAGCTCCGTGATCAGCGCGATAGCCAACACAGTGATCAGGACGACGACTTGCAACATGCTTTGGCCGATCACGAACGCGAATGGAAGCATGATGAGGCGAATGCCGCATTCTTGGCGAAACGCAGGCTCATTCTTCCACGCGGCGCGAAGACCTTGCCATGAATATCTGGCTGCTTTGGCGACTCTCTGGATCCCCGTCTAGCCAGGCTTGACGATTTATCCGACGCTAATCCTCGTCGGGACACGGGCCGAGTTCGACCTGGATCGTGGAATGGTCAATGCCAAAAGACCGATTCAAGACCGCCTTGATCTCTTCAACGACGGCTTGCACGTTGGATTGCTCGCTAATATGTGCATGCAAGGTCAACAGTGGTTTCTCTTGTGTCAATGCCCAGGCGTGCACGTGGTGCACATCGACAACGTGTGAGATTTCAGCGCACAGCACTTGCTTGATCTCGCCGAGATCGACACCGTTCGGGATGCCTTCGAGCAGGATGTGCGAAGAGTCGCGCAACACCCTAAACGCGCCACGGCCTAGAATGACCACGATTAGAATTGCGAGAATCGGATCGGCATACAACCAGCCGAATAAGTACACTGACAACGCGGCCAATATGGCGGCTGCCGAGCCGAGCAAGTCACCAAGGACGTGCAAAGCAGCGCTTTGCACGTTGGTCGAGTTGCTAGCGCCGTGCAACCAGCGGTAGGCGATGATGTTCACCACAAATCCGACCGCCGCGACGGCCAAGGCCGGCAGCGGCAGCATCGGTTCAGGCGCAGCGACACGGGACAAGGCTTCGATGGCAATCCAAATAACGAGGGCAACCAGGAGCAGACCATTCAAAAACGCGGCTAGCACCTGAAATCGGTGATAGCCGTAGGACAATCGGTGATCATCGCCTTTTTGTGAAATGCGTGCCGCCCACCAAGACATGCCGAGCGCACTTGCATCGAGGAACATATGGCCGGCGTCCGCAAGCAATACCAGGGCATTGGTCAGAATCCCAGCAACCAATTCGACCACCATAAATCCGGCAATCAAAACAAACGCTCTACCTAACAGTTTGCTGTCCTTGAGGTGAGGGTGGTCATGTGAGTGATCGTGAGACAAATACTGGTCCTAGATTTCAATTTGCACGGCGATTACAGCCGCATCGTAGCGATAGTTGTCTTTGCGTTGGCCATCGTAGGAAAAACCGATCGAAAAACTGGATGTGTGCATCATCTGTAACCCAAACGAATAGCGCCAGCGGCTGTCTTCCACGTCTATGCCAGTCGTCGTAAACGAGGTGGCTGTACCGCTGAAATGCGACACCGTGGTGGTTGGATCAGCCCTGAAATCGTGCTCGAAGGCGAGAGTGACGCTTGGTGAGATGGCCCAGTTGCCGCTGAAAAAGACCCAGGCCATGGAAGATCCGATGGTGCCAAGTAGCTGTGCCTCGTCAGCAGTTTGCACAGACAAACCAAGCGCGCCGCCGGATTCAACATAGTCGTCTGTCTCAGTTGTTGCGTAGGTCGCCGATATGTAGGGCACAAACGCCAGATCGCCCTTTGCCCGATACCACGAATAGCCGACCGAGTAAGCGTTCTGGATCGTATCGAAGTCAGGATGCAACGTGAATTGGCGGTGGTCTTCGTCAGTATCGATTCGCACCACGCGATCGCGCGCGGCCGCCGTCTCTGCTCGTCCTATCGATGCGTCGAAGCTATGGTTACCCTTGCTGTAGACGAGCGAAAAGGAGTATTCGTCGGCATCTGTATCGTCTTGACCAAAGTCGCTTGACGCGACATCGCCAATGTAGGTCCCAATGCTCGCACCCAAGCTAAACGAGCCGGTAGCGTTGGCTCGGGAATAACCAACGCCAAACGTAATCCCGGAGCTTGATGAATCGAAACCGTCAAAGCCGTCCTCGTCGTCTTGCGAGCCAGAATCGTTCCAGCCCTGCAGCCAAAGGTCCGTTGTGGGTGGGTAAGATGTTGATGTATTGGTCAGCCAATCTAAGTTGGAAATTGTCGTTGTGGGCCGACCGTTTTCGACTCGGTTGTGGTTGGCGGTCCAGTGCGGGCGTCGGCGTAGGCCCGCCCGCTCACGCAGTGCTTGATGTCGGGATATTTCAGGCAGCAGAGTGCGCAAGGAATTACGAATTTGCTGCTCATTGGTTGCTGCATCGAATTTGGACATTACGTCGCGCAAATCGCTAGGCACATCACGGCCTTCCAACTGACGTAGCGTGGTAATTAGACGGGTTAGATTCGCTTTGGGATCTTCGCTCGTGGTGATATCCGTGGGCAGCTTGGCGTGCGCAACGTTACACAGATAACCACATGCGGAAATGCAGACCCAGCTGCCGATTTTCGAGAAATAGTGCATGGCAAACGAGCGTATATCAGCCGTGGGGTATCGTCTATGTCCCAATCTGCGCCCAGTCTGCGAATGAAGTCAAAACTCCGCACGATACGGCGGTCCGATCTAGGGTTATTCTCCGGTAGGGCCGTAGGTCACAACCTTCGCGGCCCCCGTCACGCAGACCCGACCGTGGTTGTGTCCATCAGTGCGTGCCTCGTCGTTCGCATGGAGAACGGCTTTTGAGTGATCGCACACACACGGTCGACACTGCCGCTTTGACATCGCCAGAATCTAGGTCGGCATGGTCACGCAAGCCGGCGCGGAGGCTGTCGGCATGACCGGCGACCCAAATCTGACTGTGGCTACTCGCAGCGATTGTCGCATCGAAAACCTTGGAATCCTGAATGTATAAATCTGCATGCCCACTGGTCGTGAAATCGACCTTGTCGGAGTCAAGGGTTTCGATTTTGATGTGGGCATGGTTACTGGCCGATATGGTGAGGCTTTGTGCGTTGATCGAGGCTAGACTAGTTTTCGCGTGGTCGGACGTTTTGATTTCGAGTTCGTTGACAGTAAACGGGCCGACATTGATCTTGCCGTGGCCGCGGTGGGCCATGTGGCGCAGGTCCGCAATTTCCAGAGTGTAGATCGGCTCTTTGCCGTTATTGCGCACTTCAAACCAACGGTAATTGTCACCGACCTGAGTGATCAAGAGGGTGCCATCCTCGTTTTCAATTTGCCGTTGTTCAAGCGCGCCTTGTAGTGAGATGGGTTTGGCGTAGTTGAATTCTAAGCCCGACAAGTCAGTGAAACCTGCGCTCAGTTCCAGAAGCTGGAGGACCGTAATCGGCTGCGTGGGCTGCCAGGTTTTGGTCCAATCGGCGGATTCTGTCAGCTCGATCATATCTTGATCGATGCCGAGTAAACCGGTGTCCTGCCTATTCAATAGAGTTAACGCGGTTACGTCTGGTTGTAATTCCGGGCACCATCGACGATCGCGCGCCGGCCAGTCTCGCGCTGATCGC
>Ga0114999_10008122_pt1 | contig 11763 bp, 12 predicted proteins | sample ArcticOcean_MG_C_3_FD_89820 | JGI IMG/M metagenome (GOLD analysis project Ga0114999, IMG submission 89820) | Marine microbial communities from western Arctic Ocean - ArcticOcean_MG_CB8_126 | ecosystem: Environmental > Aquatic > Marine > Oceanic | place: Arctic Ocean: Canada Basin | collected...
AATGTATTGCTTGTATAGATTTATATCATCTTTTTTTTTAACTTTTATAGCTTTTATAATTTTTTTATTAGATAGCAATTTTATTTTTTTTAATTGTGCAGGCTCACAATCATAGATTTGTAAATAATCAAATTGATCTTTGATTTTTTCAATAAAACTAATTTCTGGATTTACTAATACAGCAACTTTTTTAATATTTTGAGAAACTATGGAAGTAAGTTTTAGAGATTGTTCTAACGATATGTTTCTTGGAGAAGGTGGATAAAATACAAAACCTAAATACTTACAACCTCCAATTTTTTCAATAGTTTGGATAATAGCTTCAGAATTTATGCCACAAATTTTCAATTCTATCGGCATAAATTTATGCTTTTAAAGAGTTTAACACTTTATTTAAATTTTCTATTATGTCACCCTTAATAATACTTCTTCCCATAATTATTTTATTAGAACCATTTTCTAAACTTTCGTTCGGAGTACAAACTCTTTGCTGGTCATCTTTATTATCTGATTTCATTCTAATTCCAGGTGTAAAAATTAAAAGATCTGAACCTATAATTCTTCTTACAGCTCGAGCTTCTTGTCCCGAACAGACCACACCAACATTAATATCTTTTGCCATTTTTGCCATTTTTTCTACTTGTTCGTTTACTGCACTATTAATTCCTATAGTTTTTAGATCTTCATCATTTAGTGCTGTTAATATAGTTACCATCATAATTTTTGGTTTTGATTTAATTTCATTTGCAGCTTGTTTCGCTTTTTCAATCATTAACTTACCACCTTGTCCATGGACTGTAATAAAACCGAATTCTATACCATCTAATGCCTTTATTGCTTTATAAATAGTTTCTGGAATATCTTTTAATTTTAGATCTAACATCAGATTAGTCATTCCTAGATCATTAAATTTTCTAACACCTTCTTTTCCATGTGCATTAAAAAACTCTAGGCCTAACTTAATAGTAAAAATCTTACTTTTAATTTTTTGCGTTATGCTAATTGCTTCTTCTAAGTCTGTTGTGTCTAGGGCAAGAATAATTTTTTTCACTGGCATAAATTATATTTAATAAATATCAGTTATTTTGTTTTCATTAAAATTTTTATTTAAACGATTAAAAAAAACTTTACTAATTTTCCACTTAATTGATTTTCTTTCAGGTATCTGAACTAATTCTGAATTTTTTGGGTTTCTCCCAATTCTGGCTTTTCTTTTTACCACTTTGTAGGATCCAAAACCACGAATTTCTATGTTTTTGTTGTCACGAAGTGCGGATGTAATTTCAAAGAAAATTATCTCTAAGATTTTATCCATATCTTTTCTAAGGATATTTGGATGAAGATTGCATAGTTTTTTTAACAGCTCAGATTTAACCATACAGCTATTATATATTGATTTTTACTTTTTAGGTTTTTTTTTTAATAGTGGTCCAAGTATTTCACCTAATACCCCGCCAGAATCTTTAGATCCGTATTTTTTTACAGCCTCTTTTGTTTGTTTTTCTTCTAAAGCTTTAATAGAAAGTGATACTTTTCTTTTTTCTTTATCCAACTCTGTAATTACTGAATCTAATTTATCACCCTTAACAAATCTGGCTGGACGTTGATTTTCAGGTTCTTTTGCTAGCTGATTTTTTTTAATTAAAATTGTAAAATTTTTCTTACCAACTTGAACATATATTCCATTTAGTGCAGATGAACTAACAACCACAGTTACTATATCATTTATATTTTTGTTAACAAAAAATTCAAAAGGATCATCACTAAGCTGTTTTATACCTAGTCTTATTTTTTCTTCTTGTTGATTTATTTCTAAAATTAGAAATTTTATTTCTTGGTTTTTTTTATAATTTTTTAATTCAGTATCTTTTTCTGAAAAACTTATATCCTTATAATGTATCATACCATCTAGCTCTGTATTTTTTATTGAAACGAATAAAGCATAATCAGTTATATTTTTAATTGTTCCTTCAGATTCATCTCCAACTTTATGATCTTGAGAGAATTTTACCCACGGGTTAACCAAAGTTTGTTTATAACTTAACGAAAGTCTTCTTTTATCCAAATCTTTTTCTAAAAGTTTAACTTGTATTTTTTGTGAACTAGTTAATACTTTACCTGGATGAATATTTTTCTTTGTAAATGAAAGTTCAGACTGATGTATTAAACCCTCTAAACCATCTTCAAGCTTTGCAAAACACCCATAATCTTCTACTTTAGTAATTGTTGCGCTGTAAATTTTTCCAATTTCATATTTACTTATTATTTTTGAATAAGGATCTTCAGTAAGATGTTTTACGCTTACGCTAATTTTTTTTGTATTAGGGTCAATTTTAGTAACTTTTAATTTTATTGATTGCCCAATTGAAAGCAGTTCCGACGGTTTATTAATTCTGCTCCATGAAATATCTGTAATATGCAATAAGGCATCTACACCATTTAGGTCGACAAACACTCCCCATTCAGTAAGATTTTTAACAGTTCCTTGAACTATATTTCCTTCTTTTATTGTTTTTATAATTTTATCTTTATCTTTATCTCTAATTCTCTCTAAAATAGATCTTCTTGATAAAACTATATTTCCTCTTTTTTTATCTAGCTTAACACACTCAAAAGTTTGAGGAATTTTCATTAAATGATCAAAACTTTTTAACGGTTTGAGGTCTACTTGGGAGCCAGGCAAGAAACAAAGACAAGATTCAACATCTACAATAAAGCCCCCTTTGCATCTTGAAATAATAATTCCTTTCACATCTTCTTTGTTTTCAAAAGCTTTTTCCATTTTTTTCCAAGATTTTACTCTTCTAGCTTTTTCTCTGCTAATAACAACATCTCCATTAAAGTTTTCAATTTTTTCTAAAAGGACTTCTATTTTTGAACCAACTTCAATTTTATCTATTTCTTTTGAAAGCTTAAACTCTTCTATTGGTATAACGCCTTCAGATTTTGCAGCTATATCTATAAAAATATGTTTTTGTCCAATACTGCTAACCACTCCAGTAATAATTTCGCCTTCTTTTAATTTTCTATTGTTTAGATCTTCTGAAAGGAGTTTTTCAAACTCTTTATGTGATTCACTTTGACCTTGTTTTAAAATTTCTTCCATAATTATTTAGCTTTCTATCAATTATCTTTTTAACTTTTAGAAAGCACCCTGTTATAGAGAGTCGTGTACTATTTATCAACAATGAATCGTGCCTTTTTTGTAGGGGAGAATATCTCCTGTTTTTGTCAGATTTGTCACGGTTTTTAAGACTTTTTTGCACTTCTTTCAAAGTTATTTTTTTACCAAGTTTTTTTAGTTCTGCTGTTCTTCTTCTACTTCTTTCAAAAATACTTGCAGTAACATAGAATTTGAAAGTTGCATCAGGAATGATTTTGTAAGTTATATCTCTTCCATTTAATATTGAACCATTAAAACCTTTAGGAATTTTATATGCAATATTTTTTTGGAAATCATATACCAATTTTCTTATTTTTGGGTTTTTAGCTATTTTCGATGTAACTTGAGCTACATTATCATCAATTAATTTTTTATCACGTAGACTTTTAAGATTTAGATGTTTAATTATTTTTTTTAAAAAAAAAATTTTATTTTTGGGTTTTTTTTTAATTATTTTTAAAGCGCACCAACGATAAACCTTACCGGTGTCAAGATATCTAAGTTTATAATGTTTTGCTAATCTTAATGCTAATGATGTAGAGCCAGAGCCAGCAGTTGCATCAATTGCGATACGCATTAAATTATTTTTTTTTAATTTCAATTTTTCCTCCTAACTGTTTATTAATTAAAGATAAAAAACCTGGGAATGAAGTGTTAATAGTTTCAAAGTTCTCAATTTTATTTTCAATTCCAGTTAGCAATGAAAAAATAATCGACGACATACAAATTCTATGGTCTCCTTTTGTTTTAGTAAGAATAGATTTAGTTTTATTTTTAATATTTTCCTGTCCAAAAATTACCATACTATTTTTTGTCATTTTACATTTAATACCAACCTGATCAAAAATTTTCTTTGACTCAAGTATTCTATTTGATTCTTTGTGTTTCAAATCTTCAATATTTTTAAATTTCGAAACTCCTTTTATTAAAGCTGCAATGATAAATAATACAGGCAGTTCATCAATAAGTTTTCCAATATTTTTAGATACTAAAATTGGTTTTAATTTGCTGCTTCTTACTATAACTGATCCAACAAGCTCCCCAGACACAGTACGCAAATTTTTAATTTTTATATCTGCATTTATTTTTCTTAAAACTTTCAAAAAAAAAATTCTTGTTTTATTACAAAGAACATTATTAATAATTAGTTTTGAGTTTGGAGTTAATAAAGTCATAGCGATTAAAAACGCTGCTGAACTTGGATCAGAACTTACAATATATTCAAAACTAAAAATATTTTTTTGACCTTCAAGTGAAATTGAATTTCCTTTTGCTGTTTTTTTTACTTTTATATTAGCATCAATTTTTTTTAATAGTATCTCAGTATGATTTCTACTAATTTTTTTTTTATTTTCTTCTATAGTTGTTATGCCTGGAGTTGAAAGAGCAGACAAAAGAATCATACTTTTAATTTGTGCACTTCCTTTATTTTCATTATGTTTCTGCGCTAATGGCATACTTGTACCTTCAATTATAAGAGGAAGTGTTTTTTTATTTTTAGGATAAAAAAAAGCACCTACTTTTTCTAAAGGTTCAATCACTCTTGAAAAATCTCTTTTATTCATTGATTTATCACCAAATAAATAAAATTTATTTGGTAGTGTTGATAACAATCCACAGATTAATCTTGCAAAAGTTCCTGAATTACCAACATAAATTTTTGTTAATTTTTTTTTAATTTTAAATGAATTTAATCCATTACCATAAACGTAATAAATATTTTTTTTTTTTACAATTTTAACACCCAATGACGTTTTTAGAGTATTTATACAATTTAAGACATCTTCAGATTCTAGCAAGTTTTTTATTTTTGATACACCAATACACTGACTAGCTAATAGTATAGTTCTAATAGAACAAGATTTATCACCGGGAATTTCTATTTTTTTATTAAATCTTGTGATTTTTTTATTTATTAGAACAAAATTTTTTTTTTTCATCAAATATTAGATTTTAAAGTCTTCACCAAAATATAATCTTTTAGCATCGTCCGATTTTGCAATTTGGCGAGGGGCACCTTCAGTAACAATAGTACCATTTGCAATTACATAAGCACGGTCAACAACACTAAGAAGTTGCGATGCATTATGATCAGATAACAATACAGCACATCCTCTTGCTTGCAACTTTAACAATAACCCTTTGATATCTTGTATTGATAGTAAATCTACTCCTGCAAAAGGTTCATCTAGCAACAAGACTTTAGGATTATTTATTAAGCAACGTGCTATTTCAGTCCTTCGACGTTCTCCACCAGATAATGCTACAGCTTTAACATCCCTCAAGTGTGTTATTGAAAATTCAGCCATTAATTTTTCAACAATATCTTTTTGAGCCGCCGCACCTTTTTTTACAATTTGTGAAATAGCTAATAAATTCTCGTATACTGTAAGTCCTCGAAAAATTGAAGTTTGCTGAGGAAGGTATGCAATTCCTAATTTTGATCTTTCGTGAATAGCTAAATTAGTTAATTTTGAATTACCTAAAAATATATCACCAAAATCGGGAGTCAAGAGACCCAAAACAATATTCATAAAAGTGCTTTTTCCAGCACCATTACTTCCTAACAAACCTAGCATTTCACCTTGGTTTAAATTAATGTCAATCTTTCTTAAAATAATTCTACCATCAAAAGATTTTGATACACTTTTAGCCGATAATATAGGCTTGGATTTAAATTTTATAATTCGATATTTTTTTATATTTTTCATTGAACTACTTTTACTTTTACCGTCTTATCGTCAAACATAGAAACGTTGAAATTTTTTGTTTCAAAATTATAATCAATTTTATCTGCCTGAATATCTCCTGAAGCATGAATTACTCTTACATTATTATAAATTTTTGCAGTATTTTGGCTTGCTAATAAGTCTAAATTTTCTGAAAAAATTTTGGTGTTTCCATCTGTTGCTCTTACATTTTTTTCAAAAAAGCAATCAAATGTTTTTTTGTTATAAGTTCCTTCATTTGATAGAATGATTACTTCTCTACCATTTCCTAAGTTTAAATTAACATACATATTTTTCATAAAAATAACATTGGGATCTTTTTTTAGTATGTGAGCTTTCTCTGATTTTACAACAAAAGGTTTATCAAAATTATACAAGCCTACATATTCTATATTTTCAAAAGTTGAAGTTTTCCCTTCGCTAGAATTTTTTTCAAAATTTTTGTTAACTTCTTTTTCTATAGCAAATTTATCATTCTTAACATTAGGATAGATTAAATATGTAGCTCCAAACAAGAGTAGACCAATAAGTAGTAAAGTTAATTGGGTTGCTCTTTTTTTATTGTTCACTTAACACCTCGGCTTAAACAGTGATGTAAATGTATTATACCAATAACACTTTTTATTTTTTTATTTATATCTTGATTTTTTGCAACCAAAAGTGAAGTTATTTTTAAGGTGTTCATTTTTTCAATTGCTGAAAGAGCTGGTGCAGAATCTGAAATCCAATTTGGATTTTTTGTACAAATTTTTAAGATTTTCTTTTTATTTAAATTATTCGAATGTCTTCGTAAATCACCATCTGTTAAAATATTAACTTTTCCATTTTTTTCTTTGCAACAAACCAGACCTAATCTTTTTTTATTCATTTCTTTTATTGCGTATAACATAGGTTTATTTGCAGAAATTAATGGAATCTCTCCTCCTTTCGCCATGATTTCTTTTACTAGAATTAAAGATGTTGATAAAGCTCCAGAAGGATGGGCTGCAATAAAATTTTTATTAGTCCATTTTTTTCTTTTCATACAAGAGATTGCAAGAGAATCTCCCCAAGAAAGAAAATTGATTGATGAAGATGTTGGTGCTAAACCATGACCTGCTTCAATAACTTTAGGAAGAAGTATTTTTACAGTAGAATGTTGCATTAGCATAGATGTTGATTTGCAGCTTACACCAATGATTGATACTTTATGTCTATTAGCATATTTTAAAATGCTATTCAGTTCTGAAGATTCTCCAGATACACTAAAAATTAATAATACATCATTATTTTTTTGAATAACTCCTAAACCACCGTGCTGCAAATCATTTGCAGAAAAAGCTACACTGGGTGTACCTAAGCTAGATAGCGTTGCTGAAACTTTTAAACTAACAAGATAACTTTTGCCAACTCCAATTACTAGACATTTACCTTTAATTTTAGAAAGCAAGTTTACTGCTTTTGAAAAATTTGAAGATTTGTTAAAACTTGATAAAAGTTTTTTTAAACCGTTGATTTCAGTTTGGATAGTTTTTTTAGCTATTAATAAATCTTTATTCATTTTTAATGTGAAAATATATCTTCTGTAAATCCTTCTTGGTCTAATTTAATTCTTGTTTTTAAAAATTTAATACAACTATTATAAAGTTCTATTCTATTTTCTCTTACTAGCATCTTATTAAGATCGTCTTTAATTTTGTGCAAATATATTACATCATTACTACAATACTGAAGCTGCCCATCAGAAAGTTTTTCTAATTCTTTATTCCAATCACTTGAGCCAAGTCTTTTATCTAATTTTTTCCCACAAAATTCGAAAACCAAATCTTTTAAACCATGATTTTGAGTATAAGTTCTGCATAACCTGCTAGCTATCTTTGTATCAAAAATATTTTGAATATCACATTTAAGAAAATATTCTAAACCAGAAACATCATATCTTAAATAATGGCCAATTTTTGTAATTTCATTATTTTCTAAAATTTTTACTATATTTTGAGCTTTATAATTTTTTCGATTAGGTTGACAAATATAAGCGTCATTATTTCCTGTGCTTATTTGTATTAAACTTAGTTTATCCCTGTGTGGAATTTGCAATCCTGTTCCTTCTGTATCAATAGCAAGGCTTGAATGTTTTTCCAACTCATTTAGCGCCTTGTCTGAAATGTCATCTTGAAACTTATAAATTTTAGTCATACCTAAAAGCATATATAATGTTAATGTTATCAAAATGCAAAATAATCAGAAAATAATAGCAATTTTTGGGGCAGGTGGATTTTTAGGCAAACATTTAATGCGTCAGATAACTAAGCTTGGCTATCGAGTTAAGGTAGCGACTCGAAATCCTTACCTAAAAGGTTATTTAAAACCACTAGGTAGCCCGGGTCAAATTGAGCTGTTTAAGACAAATATTTTTAATGAGGAAGAAATTAGAAAAGTTTTAAAAAATTGTGATCTTGCTATCAATCTTGTTGGAATTTTATATGAAACAAAAAAACAAAAATTTAACCAAATTCATGCACAATTTCCATTACTATTAAGCAATTTATGTAATGAAGCTGGTATAAAAAAGTTAGTTCATGTTAGCGCACTTGGAATAAAAGAACAACATAGTTCTGAATATATGCAATCAAAACTTAAAGGAGAAAAAAATATTAAAGATGTTTTTAAATCTTCGATAATTTTAAGACCTTCAATTGTTTTTGGACCAGAAGATAAATTCTTTAATACATTTGCATCACTCGCTCAATTTTCACCAATTTTACCCTTGATAGGAGGAGGTAAAACAAAATTTGCACCGATTTACGTTAATGATGTAGCTAAAGCTATCGCAAAAGTTTTAGAACTAAATAATCTGGAACAGAAAACTTATGAACTAGGTGGACCAGAAAATTATACATTTAAAGATTTGATGGAAATTTTACTAACTGAAATAAAGAAAAAAAGATTATTGATTAACATACCTTTTGGCTTAGCAAAGGTTAATTCATATTTTTTACAAATGATGCCAAATCCACTTTTAACTCCTGATCAAGTTGAATTATTAAAATATAATAATGTTGTTAGTGGAGAATACCCTACACTAACAGATCTTGGTATTGCTGGAACATATATTAAAAACGTTTTGCCAAAATATATTTATAGATTTAGAACAGGTGGACAGTTCGGTTAATACATTGAAAAAAAAATTTATTGTAGCCATAGACCAAGGAACAACGTCAAGTAGAGCTATTTTATTTAATATTGCTGGTAAAGCTTTATTTAAATCTCAGTTAGAACTCAAACAACATTTTCCTAAAAATGGATGGGTAGAACACAACCCTGAAGAAATATGGAAAAAAACAAAAAAAGTTTTAAAAAATATAATTAATAAAAGTAAAAAACTTAGAGGAAATATCTTAACTATAGGCATAACCAATCAAAGAGAAACTACTATCCTTTGGGATAAAATCACAGGTAAGCCAGTTTATAATGCTATAGTATGGCAGGATAGAAGAACTTCAAATTTTTGTAAAAAATATCAATCTAAAACAAGAGAGAGGATTATCAATAAAAAAACAGGGTTGCTTATTGATCCTTATTTTTCTGGAACAAAAATTAAATGGATTTTAGATAATGTTTTTAAGGCAAAAAAATTATTAAAAAAAAAACAACTTCTTTTTGGGACTATAGATACTTTTTTATTGTGGAGGCTTACTAAAGGAAAAATTCATGCAACCGATGCAACAAATGCTTCTAGAACAATGCTGTATAATATCAGCACAAACAAATGGGATGAACAAATACTAAAAAGCCTAAAAATTCCATCACATATTCTTCCAGAAATTAAAAATTCATCAGATTATTTTGGAAATACAAGCCCATCTATAACAGGGAAATCTTACCAAATAACTGGTGTAGTAGGAGATCAACAGGCAGCTACCATCGGGCAATGTTGTTTTCAAAAAGGTTCTGTCAAAAGTACATATGGAACTGGAGCTTTTGTTTTAATGAATACGGGTTATAAAAAAATCTATTCAAAAAACAGATTACTAACCACAGTTTGTTATCGATTAGGAAATAAATCAACCTATGCTTTAGAAGGATCTATATTTATTGCAGGAGCAGGAGTTCAATGGTTAAGAGATAAAATGAAATTAATTAAAAATGCTGCAGAAACAGAAAAAATAGTTAAATCACTAAAAACTAATAGTGGAGTATATTTAGTGCCAGCTTTTGTAGGATTAGGAGCTCCTTATTGGGATTCAAATGCGCGTGGTGTTTTATCTGGCTTGACAAGAGATACTGGACCTAAAGAAATTATCAGAGCTATTATTGAGTCTACAGCATATCAAAGCAATGATTTATTTAGTGCTATGAAGAAAGATGGTTTGAAACCAAAAGTTATTAGAGCAGATGGTGGCATGATAAAAAATAATTGGTTATCTCAATTTTTATCTGATGTTCTAAATATAAATATTTATCGATCAATTGAAGAAGATGCCACTGCTCTTGGTGCAGCTTATATGGCGGGGTTAAAAATTGGTGTTTATAAATCACTTAATGATATTTCTAAAAATTGGAAATTTAATAAAAAGTTTACTCCTAAAATTAATGAAAAACTTAGAAAGGAATTAATAAATGGATGGTTAAAAACAGTTAATAAAACTATAAACCATAACCGCCAGGAATAATAATATAGTGAATAGCTAAGACAATACCCACAGAAACACTTAATCCAAAAATCATTTTAACAAAGTCTTTACCAATAAGTGGAAAGACATATTTAAATTTATACTCTTTATTCATTGTGGAGATTGCAAGTTCTCTTCCACATAATAGTCCAACAAAAACCCATGTCGTTGACATAGGGAGATCATTTAATTCTTTAAAGTAATAAAGAACAACAGCATAAATTGTATTAATTATAGTTGCTGATCGAGCGTACCTTGTTCCAGTTTTATCTAGAACAACTTTTTGTATTGGCCCCCCCTGAATATAAAAAATATAAAAAAGTAAAATTGTAAAGTAAGCAAGAACAATTCCTAATAATGAAATATCAAGTTTTCTTGGTAAATAAACTGCAATATTGGCAACGTCATGTGAAAGCCAAGCCGCCCATAGATAAGCAGAACTAACCCAAACAGAGTTACGCCAAAATGTAATACTTTTTTCTCCAGTTACTTCGTCAAATTTCTCATTTATAAATTTAGAAATAACTATCCAGCAAATATAAGCTACACCAGCCGCAATACCATAACCCACAATACTCTTCATAAGCATTTTTTCTAAAACAACTGTTGAAGCAAAAGCAGACAAAACTAAGAAAGTTGTTGAAACTGGAATTCCTATTCTTGTAAGCAGCAATAATATTCCAGGCGCAACTGCGTGATACCATTGAATTTCTTGATAAGGAATTCTTGTTAATCGACCGTATGAAATATCTCCATCATATGCCCACCAACCATAAGTTATAGTAACAATCATCGCAAATGAAGCAGCTGAAGCTAATGTGTACCACTTAAACCACTTCTGTTTGGAAGCTATGAAAGTTCCTAGTGTCTGAATAGAATCGTTACCAATTACAGACCAGCCCGCTAAAGCAAAACCAGTGATTGTGTAAACTAACGTAAGGTCCATTTTTAAAACATTTGTATATTTTTTTTTTAATATTACAATTTAAATATTAATATTTTATACTACCCTGGGTTTAATTTTACATGAGCGTTTTTAACAAAATTTAATTCCAAGAAATAAAATTTATAGATCAAATGTTAGATCAGATAGTTGACAATATCTTTACAATCATTCACAGATAGTCATATGGAACATTTGATAGAAGAAATAGTATGGTTGCAGGACAAAGGTTGGCTTAGAGGTTTTGTCTTTGGTTTGGTTCATACATTAATACCA
>Ga0114999_10008130_pt1 | contig 11754 bp, 12 predicted proteins | sample ArcticOcean_MG_C_3_FD_89820 | JGI IMG/M metagenome (GOLD analysis project Ga0114999, IMG submission 89820) | Marine microbial communities from western Arctic Ocean - ArcticOcean_MG_CB8_126 | ecosystem: Environmental > Aquatic > Marine > Oceanic | place: Arctic Ocean: Canada Basin | collected...
AAGTTATTCATTTAACATATAACATAAAAATCTAATAGTAGTGATCAGTCAAGGAAATAAATCTTATGAAGCCAAGTGATAATATTAACGCCGAAATTCAAAACAGACTAACAAGAACCACTCCCTCAATGGATATCACCATCGCCAAAAAGTTACTTCTTGAAATTAAGGAGATCATGGACTGCAACGGAGTGCAGTTCTTTCTACGCCAAGGAACCTGCCTTGGTGCAATAAGGGATGACGCCTTTATTCCATGGGACGATGACCTCGATCTAGGTGTTATCTTAGGAGTTAATGGATTCACCGAACAATCAGTAGAATCGCTGTTAGCAGCATTCCGAGAAAATGGATACTATGTTCAAAGTGGATCTCACGACAGTATAATCTACGCTACATTACTGAAGAACATGATAAGAACAGACGTTCTCTTTCATCGGGTCATCAATGAACAGATTTATCATTGGCCTGGAATATGGCTTCCAATTGCGCTTTTCAATCAATTAAAAGAAATAAATTTTATAGGTGAAACCTTTCTCGTTCCCAACCCTCCAGAAGAATACCTGAAGATCAAGTATGGTCCAAATTGGGAGACTCCCAAGCAATTCGGTTATGCAAAAGACGTGGTGGATAATGTTGCTAGAGAACCTATACCAAGCTTTCTGCAAAGGATAGAACGTTCAATTTCTGGGTTCTTTAATCCAAAAAATATAACAAGACTGAAAGTTCTTGATAATGACGGATCACCTGTTGATCAGGCCAACATAAGAATTGTGGGACTAGGAAACTTTAAGACCAACAAGCAAGGATACGCGAAGCTGTTTCTGAAAACCAAAGGATACTCTTCCTCAATAGGCTCAGGTGTAAACGATGAGGTGGGTGATATATGCTCAATAGTGATCAGTCATGACAACCACGAAGAAGTACTTTACGAGGAGATACTAGCTCCAAACAGGTCGTACGAATATAAGCCAAATCCTGCGCAAACAGAAGGTAGAATATTTGTTCTTTTAAGCTAGATATACTGTAGTAATGGAGCGAGTTCATGATATAATCAGTGCTACAAAGAAGTGGTTTCGTTGGATATCTATATCATAATTTTACCAAATATAATCATTTCCAATAACGTACAGGATAAAATTAGCATTCTAGAATAAGAATCAATATTTCAACTAATAGTAATAGTTTTTTATGATGTAACCATAATAAAATTCTTTTTAGTAAGATTTATTAATTATAAAACCTTTAATTTGTGTCTTTTCTATAGGATCAATAGCATTGCTTATTACCTGTTCTTCAGATATAGAGGCAGTGACACAAAAAGAAATAGTAGCTAAAGAAACTAATACTAAAACCTCTTTGTCTACACCTAAAGCAATAAAATTGAAAAAAAATGGCAAAATATTCAGAATAATATTTCAAATATATTATTCATAGAATTTTTATCGCAAAGGAAATTCCATGGGAACATATCGAATGTATACGGACAACAACAACCTTTCAAAGTGGGAAAAAATAAATATTGAAGAAAACCCAAATTGGACGCATGGAATCGAAACAACTCAAATAAAATTCGATACACGTCCAGTTGGAATTTTACAAGATTGGCATCCAGCACCGCGACGTCAATTCGTCATAATATTATCAGGTCAATTAGAAATAGGATTTGGTGACGGGTCAAAAAAGATTTTTGGACCTGGAGATGCAAGGTTAGTTGAGGATATCACTGGCAAAGGGCACACAACCATTGCTATTGGTGACGAACCATGCATAACCGCAACCATTGTACTGAAATAATGGATTTTCTACTTTGCTAAATTTAATGTATAAAATCCGCAATCATTGGACTAGTAACACTGATGCAAATAAAGAAAAAAAATGGTTGTATTTGATAGCATTTCCTGTTGGACATGGAGCAGTGGATTGGGGAGGTGGAGCTTTATGGTTACTAGGGCCAGCAATGGCTTTATCAATGGGACTTAGTCACTTTCAGGTGGGCCTGCTTTTTGCTGCTAGGCAAGTAGCAGCTGGCATTTCACAGCTTCCTGCAGGAATGATTGGAGACAAACTAAAGAGGCGAGGGAATTTCCTACTAGTTACATTTTGGTGGGTTTCTGTGGCTCAACTCGTAGCTTCAAATTCATTGAATTATTGGATTGTTGTTGTCTTTCTATCACTGGCAAGTTCTGGGGCTGCTGCATGGCATCCAGTTGCTATGGGATCCATGGTCCAATATATGCCGAACAGAAAAGGATTCATCTTAGCGATACATATGCTGGGGGGAAGCATTGCAGAAATAACTGCTCCACTCTTAGCAGGCATTTTACTTATTTTCTTAGATTGGGATCGAGTACTACAGATTAGTACAGTACCAACCGTTATTTTAGGGTTAATTTTTCTACGATTAGCTCCAATGGTAAAGGCTTCACCCTATCAATCCGGAATCGGTCTAAACATAAAGGATTTAATGAAATCGGTTATAAAGCCTGGTTCGCTGACTATCTTAATGATGATCATGTTACATAATATGTCTCTGGTTGCTTTTATGAGTATGACACCATTGTATTTTCAAGAGGTTAGAGGGTTATCCTCTGGATTAACCGGATTAGGTTTTTCGTTGTTCTTGTTAGGTGGAGCTGTTACAGCTCCTTTTGTTGGACATATTTCTGATAAAATCGGTAGAAAAACCATATCAATTTGGGGATTAATAGGGGGAGGAATTTGTGCTTGGCTTATAACGTTAACAACAAGCAATCTAACGATATTCCCACTTCTAATAATTACTGGAGTACTAATGTTATCAGTTCACTCTGTCATTATGGCGATGGCTCTAGAAAAAATCGGGCATCGTGAATCAACTGTCCTGGGTTTAATTTCATCCATTGGAGAGGGTTTCGCTGCTTTAGGGGCTATTTTTGCTGGCATATTAGGTAACATGGCATTAGCATACTCACTAATTTTAGCAGGAATTTTGTCTATAGTTGCCGGTTTAGCTCTATGGCCCTTGAATCAAAATCCAGCTAAAGATGATAACCAGACGATTCACGTTCAATAGCATGTTAAATCAGGCTATTGAACATCTACCTCAAGAATCATTAAGTGCAAAATAATCAAATGTGCTATTCAGTTCACTTTGTCATTATGGCGATGGCTCTAGAAAAAATCGGGTGACTGTCTTGGATTTATTTTCATCCATTGGAGAGGGTTTCGCTGCTTTGGGGCTATTTTGCTGGCATATTAGGTAACTAAGTTATTGTTGGATCCCATAGTGGATTGGAATTCCTAACTAAAACTACTAGTTACCTTTCTTAGCGATACGTTTTTCTTTTAGGGTTTTTACCGCTTTCTTTTTACTCGTCTTTTTTGCATCTTGACCTTTGCTCATAAATCTCCCCTTTGTTTTCTGTTATCTATCGATTTCGTGATTTCCTAGAATGCATCGGCGTATTTGTAACTCTTTCATAGTTCAAAAGAAGTTTCAATATTCATTTTCAATGAATAGGAATAGTTTTTTCACGATGATTAATTATCTAATGCTTCTGCTTTAAATTGAAAGATCCCACTATTATTTTCGATTAGGTGCCATGAATGTTTTATATATTGTATATCTGGACTGTTATAATCAAATTCTAATTCACGAGCACACTTGTGGAAAAGGCTTCCATCCAAAATAGACTCTTCAGTTATCATGCCTTGTTTAACCATGAGATTTAGCGCGGCTGCTCCCCATTTGTCTGGTTCTGTATTTTGAACTAGTCTTTCGCTACGTTCAAAAGCATGATATGCGAGATCTAAAATTTGACTAAGATAATTTGTTTTACCATGAATTTCAGCTACTAACCATGTAGCAAAATAATGAGCTCCGCCTTCAAACATCCATACAGAATTTGAGTTTTCATCAGCCTCTACTCGTTTACGTCGACATTCACCTTCCATTTCTAAATCTTGCTGGAATGCATGATAAAACTCGTGTAACAAAAAAGATTGGAAATTTTCTATTGGCTCATGATCCCGCATTCTTTCAGGTACAGCCATCATAACAATCCGTGTTGTTTCACATAATGCATGTTGAAAGGAAGCGTCTGCACCTTTTTCAAGGAATGTCCTATAATCAGATAGAGCTGATACTTCGCGGCTCTTATGGACACAAGAGTCTCCTTTAATCCACAGCTCTATTTCACTCAATATAGCTTCTATTTCATCTTGGGACAACAAAACTTCGTGTTCTCGGTGTACACGATCAGCATAATCAGATCGAATTCTTTTTTCAGGTTCATTTACTTTTCCCACAGGATATATAAATGCGAATATATTAGCTTTGCGACTTTTCATTTTTGATTCTGCCAAACCTACCCATTCATGAATATCTTTTGTTGAAAAACTAGAGTAATTAACTATTTGTATATTTGGTACTGGGATTGCAGTAGTGGCCTCAGTAGCTTCCGAAACTGGTGTTGCTTGTTCACTCGTGACAATTGGATCACTTGATGAACATCCAAGAGTAAGAATCAATATTCCTATGAGTAGTAATAGTTTTTTCATGATGAACCCATGATAACATTCAGGAAAAATCTTCGCAGAAATTAAACTGTCATGGATATCCAGACTAGTTAACCGGTAAGCTTAGCTCTTTTCCCTGTTTCAGGCAGAAATAAACCTGATATTATCATTAATAGTGGCATGATCGCCACAACAGAAAATGCCGGGATATAAGAACCTGTGAAATCAGTAAATGAGCCTATGAAAATAGGAGACAGCACGGCCGTACCGTGGCCAATAGTAAGTGCCCCGGCTGTAACTATCCCAACTTTGCTCGCATCAACTCCTGGCAATTCCATGGGAATAGTCAATATAGTTACTATATACAATGCAAACATAGATCCCAGACCAATAATACAAATTGCAATCAAAATAGTACTTGTCAGCATAAAGGATCCAAAGGCAAATAAGGGCAAAGTAAGCCCTACCACTATCAAAATTGGTCTCCGTATACCTGACTTTGATACTATAATGCCACTCAAAGGAGTTGCAATGGCTGCAACAAAAGGCAAAATGGCCACTAAAGAAGTTGATCTCTCAATAGTCATACCATGAACTTCATTGTAATAAGTAGGGAGCCAAGAACTGTAACCTATAAAAAGAGCAAACGGTCCCATGCTGGCAATAGCAATAAGAAGAGTATTACGATTGAATATCAAATCAATGTTATTGGATAAAGAAAATTCATCAGATTGCTCCTGCACAACATCTACAGATCTACCGCCTACAAGCCAAAGAACCGTAGCAATAATTGGAAGCACACCAAAGAAAAAGAAAACCATATCCCATCCAAAAACATTAGCAATTGACACTGCGCCTAAAAGGCCAACAGCAACTCCTACAGATCTTCCTGATTCATTAATCCCGTTCAATATGGGTAGTTCGTTTGATTTAAACCACTCCATTAAAATGGAACTAGTCACCGGAAGACATATGGCCGCACCAATACCAAATAAAAGCCTCATCAATACCATCATAGTGAATGAATCAAGCAATGGCGCAATTAACCCTGAAGACATTAATAATCCACCTATAGCCATTGCTCTTTTAGACCCTATTTTAGCAATCAAAATGCCACTGGGAAGAAGTGATACGGATAAAGCAATTATTGGTGCCGAAATCAACAAGCTAACCAAACCTCTGTTAATACCATAATCATCCATGATCAAGGTGAAGAGAGGTGTGGGAGCCATAAAATTAAGACCTAAACTTATCTGCATAAAAATAAGAATGCCTTGAATGGTCCAGCGATATGAACTGTATTGTCTATCTTGCATATACAGGATTCCTAATGTATAACCGGGCGATATTAACACAAGCCACCACCACTAGCATGAAAGATATGAACATCAGTATTGAGAATATGTTTTTAAGATTCATTTCACTATCTTTTTAGTTCTTCGTGATCCAATCATAATTAAATCTTTAAATACGGCATCCGACCAGATAGTTCATATATGGCATTCACGGCCATAGTTTCTTCGTCTCAATGAACGTTAATCCTGCGAATGACATCCATATCAACACCAGCAATGGGCTGATATGTAAAGTTGGAATCTACCCGTCTTGTACCATTCAGGAATGACAATACGGACACAACAATGTCGACAAAAGGGAATTTCATTAACAGTCTCCTAAACTGGTGTGTCCTAATCTACGCTTAACGCTATCTACAAGCTCACCTGACTTTTACGATGATTATACGATGGTAGCAACATAACACAAAATGCACCCGCTATAGTCATAGCTATCATGAAAATAACTCCAAGTGCATATGAATCAGTTATATCAAAAATCCATCCAAGAACAACTGGCGCTAAAATTGCTCCAAAACTGCCTATGAAATCTTGTGCTCCAGAAATACTTCCGTATGAATATCCTGCAAAATACGCAGCAGTAATCACAGGTCGACCTGAAATGATTCCACCCATGCTAATACCGAAAAATGCAGCGTACAAAACAGCATGCCAATAGTCCGTCGCAAACAGCAAAATTCCAAGTCCTATTATTCCGAAAATTAACAGCATAAGCACAACTAATCTGTTATCAAAATAATCCATGACCCATCCAGTTCCAATTCGACCAACTCCACTAAATAGCGTGAGAAAAACAAATGTTGATGCTGCTGCAGAACGGGAAAAGCCTACACTCTCAAAATATGGAATTTGGTGAACAGCCATCCCAATAACTGCAGCTTCACTAAATCCAAAAATAAGCACTAATCCCCAAAAAGAACGAGAACGAAAGGCTTCTTTAGTAGTCATACCTGTGTCGATCGTAGGATCATCTATCTGTTCATCGATCGAATTAACCCTGCCATCCGGCTGATAACCATATGGTTCTGGTCTGTGGCGAGCAATAATGCCAGCTGGAATATTAATTAGTAAACTAAAAATTGCTCCATATGCTATTGTTTTTCTCCAGCCAATTTGGTCAATAATCTTTACAAGCAACGGGATTAAAGGGCCAGCTATTATCGGGCCTGCAAACATAATTCCCATCGCTCGTCCTCGTAACAGTTTAAACCAATTGGCAACTGCGACAACAAAAGGAATTCCCACCGTTGCTGCTGTTCCTGCTGAAATAATAAAAAATCCAAAGTAAAACACAATCAAGGTATTCATGGTGCTAATTATTATCATGCCCAATGCAGTAGTCAAAGCACCTACTAGAACAATTTTTCTTGGTCCATATTTGTCAACCAATACACCGATCAAGGGGCCACTCAGGGCCCATACGAACAAATGAAGACTCGAAGCAAAACTAAATTGTGCATGGGACCAACCCATATCGTCAGTTATGGGGCCAATAAAGGCACTCATGCTATATATGAACGCATAGGTAACAAAAAAAAGTGTAGCCATATGGCCAATAACAATGAACCACCCATAGAAAATCAAATTCATAATGATTCCATGGTAATTAATTATCGCTTCCGTGGCTATATAAATGATAGGGGTGGGTGTTGTGCCTTGGCTCGGCTCTTTGATAAATCTCCTTGATGAATTAGGACAATCCCCCTGATAGATCGCCCCATTTTTCCGATTAGATCAAATCCTAGCTCACTCGTTTTATAGGTGATTCATCGCTCTCATCACTAGATATTTAGATGTGGCATCCGACCAGATAGTTCATATATGGCACTTACGGCCATAGTTTCTTCGCCTCAATGAATGTTAACCCTGCGAATGAGATCCATATCAACATTAGCAATGGGCTGATATGTAAAGTTGGAATCTACCCGTCTTGTGCCGTTCAGGAATGACAGCACGGGCACAGCAATGTTGCCAAAAGGGAATTTCATATAACACTTTCCTGTGCCTATCTTTGCAAAATAATATATAAATTTACTCATTAACATAATAAAACATAATAACATTTTGGAAAGAATATTCTTTCAATCTTTTTGTTGAAAGGATAAATTAATCCATTTTTTCAAGTGAGTAAATTATGTCTGTATTATTAGAGCATCGCCAACGTTAGTACAACTCTTAAAAAGAAAGTGAGGATAAATATTGTGTAAATACAAAAATGTAGGTACTCATGAGTCTAAAAAGCTCACCAGGAAAGCTACTAAAATTGACACCATTAAGGTCAATGCTCAAAATCTGAGGTTAGTTACTATGTTCCTAAACGATAGTTTTCTAATAAGCACATGTAAAGGAAGACTGATTGTGCAAATCAACAACATGGTTATTAAGGCAATTAAAACAAATTCCAAAACCAATTATCGCCTGATCGACCACATATATAGTTGTCTAAGTAGGGAATATAGTTTCTTCATAATGAGACCAATAATAATTAATTATCACTTGCATTATCATATTCATTAAAGTGGAGACACATTGCCGTTAAAAAAGTTTCAAGTAAATTCCCTGAAGTAATATGAAAACCATTCAAAGCTGGGGTGTTATGTTTCGTTATATTTCTTTACTAACCATAATATTTATTCTAACCGTTGCATGTTCAGGTGGTTCTGAAACAGAATCTTCAATTATGAATTCACCATCTTCTGCTGAAGTATCAGAAACAATGTCAGTGATGGATTTACAGTTTAGTGAAGCAGTAACAAAACACATCCAAACAAGTTGGGGAACTTGGTCTAAAGGAGAAAATATAGGTCGTTGTTTTATCGCTAACACCGAATCACTAGATAAAGAAACAAAAGAGGCTGTGATTGAACATGGAATAGAGGGAGCCTTTGACAATCTCACAGGAAAACACCTGCAAAACCTTAGTAAAACATGGGACCTTTGTGAATCCAAAGCTACGAGTGTATCTACAATGCCAACACTGAAGAAGTTGGACGCAAGTAAAAAAACTACTTCATCCTCAGTGGAGATGTTGGATTTTGAATCAGTAGCTGATCATCAAAATTTCTCAGAAATTCTTCAAACAAAATTTCAAGATGCCGTCGATGAGTACTACGATGCCGCCACTGAAAAAGCTGGAATATCCGTGGCAGTGTATAAGAATGACTATCTTTGGCGATATGCCAAGGGAAATTCAAGTTCTTCAGACATGATGACCGTAGGCACTCCTGTCCTTGTTAGAAGCACCTCAAAGATAATCCTTGCAGGATTAATCTTGCAACAGATTGATGACGGCTTATATTCACTATCGGACACATTAGACTCTGTTCTTTCAGGTAATAGCGATTATAAGTTATTAGACAAGAACATAATTAACTCTAACGTAACAATCGAGCAACTCTTGAGCATGACATCTGGCATTGAAGATGTGAACGATTATTCCCGAAAAGAAATAACTGATCTTCAAGAAAATCGAAACTGGAAACCAATTGAATTAATACAACTTACAATTACTCCGTTTACATCACCAGGTACCTACAAATACGTAAACACTAATTCAATGCTCCTGGGATTGATTGCAGAACATACTGGTCAACGTCCTTTAAATGAACTCTACAAGTCAGAACTATTTGATCCACTTGGCCTTGTGGGTGTTCTTCTGCCACAAGACACTCCCCCATCGAACACTGCTCGCCCCTATGGTGACCGCTCGCTGTGGGGAGGTACTGGATTCGGTGATATTTCTGAGACTTCTCATCATTCTAACTGGTACCAAGCAACTGGGAGAACTACTTGGGCAGCGGCTGGAATTATTACCACTCCTGAAAATATGGCTCAATGGACTTATGAACTTCTCAGCAATCAAGGGTTAGCCCTTTCACCCATGGCCCGTGCAAGCCTTTTAGAATCCTTCACCGGTCCACTCATAGCAATTGGCGGAACAGAACCTGAACATCAATACGGCTTTCATATCACAAAAACAACTCTTATGTTAATCAACAGTTCAATAAATGCTTACGGTCATCCAGGAAGCGGAGGCGGGTATATCTCCGATGTCTTTTATTCACCTGAATTAGACTTATCCATTTCCCTCGTGGTCAACTCTCACTCGAACGCCAGAAGCCGTGAAGAAGCTCAGGGCAAAGTTACTCATACTACCCTTGGTGAAATTGCTCGGGAGATTTTCAAAAGTTATACATCAAAATAAGCTAAATATCGCAAAGTTCGCATCAAAACCTAAAGGGAAAATCTTCACTTAATTTTGAATGTCTCATTATTAGCACTATAATTTGATTAACTATGCCAGAAACTACAACTAAACATAAACAATACCCCTTCTATTATGGATGGGTAATAATAGGAGTAATATTCATATCTTCCACAGCTACTGGTGGTATAGGCTCCTGTGTTCAAAGCGTATTCTTCGAACCTATGCGACTTACATTAGGTTTAAATGCATTAACAATGTCAGCCGTCGCAAGTCTTAGGACATTAACAATGGCAATCATTGCTCCCATAGTAGGTCCATTAGCTGACCGTAATAATGGCGCTCGGATTGCGATGCCATTCGGATCTCTTGTTGGTGGACTATCGCTGATAGTCATGTTTTTAGTTACCAATTCTTGGCAGCTCTTTTTGGCTCTGGGGTTTATCTTCGGAATTGCTCAAGCATTCTTAGGAGGACAAGTCATGACTCCAGTTATTGTAGCAAAATGGTTTGTCCAAAAAAGAGGTCGTGCCATGGCCATAGCAGCAATGGGAATATCTATGGGGTGCGTAGTTATGACACCTGTAAGCCAATGGCTTGTTAATTCGTTCGGATGGCGCCATGCATGGGTTATCTTAGGTATCTTTATGTTATCAGTATTAACACCTCTTACTGGACTATTAATACGTCGGCAACCTGAAGATTTAGGATTGTTGCCAGATGGCAGAAATGCCGCAAACATAAATACAGACCAAACGTCATTTCAGAATGATGCCGAAAAATCCTATCAACTTAAAGAAATTATTAGAACCCCATCACCTTGGATTCTTGCAAGTGTGCAAATGTTAGTATCATTATCTGCATCATCAGTTCTTCTACATCAAATTCCCTATCTTCTGAACAAAGGTTTTGAGACTAAAATAGCCGCTCTTTACGTAACAGTCTTTGCAAGTTTTAGCTTAATAGGAAAACCTTTTTATGGCTATTTTTCTGAAAGAGTATCACCAAAACACCTTTCTATTTCAGCATTTGCGGGGGCTTTTATAGGGCTTACAATTTTAGTACAATCAACCAATTTGCAAGGAATTTTCATAGCAGGAGCCATCTATGGACTTAATTTTGGTAGTTTTGTTGTTTTAATGAATATTCTATGGGCTAACTATTTTGGAAGAAAATACCTAGGTAGTATTCGAGGATTTTTTGCACCAGTAGGATTATCAGCTGGTGTAGTAGGACCATTAATAGGAGGAGGATTAGCAGACAAATACGGATCATATGATCCTGCATTCAATTTTTATGCAGCCTGCTGGTTAATTGCTCTTGTACTAATGTTATTTTCCAAACCACCAAAAAAGAAATTATTGTGAGGTACCTTATTTTATCTTCATTAGTGACAATTTCATTGATTTTTGCTCTTGGATGCTCAAAACTCTATACAACATATGAAACAAAAGAAGTAATTGAACCAACTCTCCATGAAGAACTTTATATATAAATGATAGGGTACCTGTTATGCCTTGGCTCGGTTCTGTGGCAAATCTCCCTGGTAGATCGCCCCATTTTTACAATTAGGACGTATTTTTAATAATCGATTAGCCCTAAAAACGAATAGACTCTCTGAGGTAGAGAGTCTATTCGTATCTATTTCTTTGGAGGCGACGAGGAGATTCGAACTCCTGAATAGAGGTTTTGCAGTTC
>Ga0114999_10008131_pt1 | contig 11754 bp, 9 predicted proteins | sample ArcticOcean_MG_C_3_FD_89820 | JGI IMG/M metagenome (GOLD analysis project Ga0114999, IMG submission 89820) | Marine microbial communities from western Arctic Ocean - ArcticOcean_MG_CB8_126 | ecosystem: Environmental > Aquatic > Marine > Oceanic | place: Arctic Ocean: Canada Basin | collected...
CTCACCATGTTCAATACCATCAATTTGCAAATGCGGCAACCCCACACCATGCGTCACGGGTGTTGCGCCAATATGTGTACGATCCAACAACTGCTTCTCAATCTCATCCGCAGTATGAGGCACATGCCCAGACAACCACTCAGATGCGCGCCGTGTCACCTCTTCAAACTCTGCCGGCCCGTCCAAGTCGATCACCAAACTACGCGCCACCACATCATCAAAAGGATCTTCTTCACGCAACCCTTTTTCTTTTAAAATGCCACGCAATTCCGAATCCAACCCACTATACCGCCTTTGTCCCCACCGCTCAAACATATGATAAATCGCACCATTTCGAACCACGCGATCATGTGCATATAAAAAGTACCAAAGTGTTCCCACAATGATCAGCCCAGCAGAAAACATAGAGGGCAACCAACCCATTGCATAAATAAGTATACCCGCCGAAAAAATGCCAAACAGCTGCATCCACGGATAAAGCGGCGAATGATAACCCGAATCATATGAGGCCAACCCACTTTCGCGCATCACAATCACAGCCAAACACACCAATGCAAAAATCAACAGCTGAAACGCACTGGCCAACTTAGCAATTTTTGTCGGATCCAAAAAAATCAGAATCATCACAATCACACCCATCGTCATCAATATCGAATAGTGGGGTGCCCCCCGACTGCTCAACCGCTGGAAGAATTGTGGCAACATATGATCACGACTCATAGCCAATGGATAACGCGAAGCACTCAACGTGCCTGCATTGGCCACTGAGGTAAAAGCAAACAGCGCAGCAATGGACAGCAATATCGATCCCCAACGCCCAAAAAATGCCTCGGCCGCCGCTGCAACAGGTGTCAAATTGCCCGACAATTGCTCTATTGGCAAGACCCCCACCATCACGGATGTACCCAAACCATATACCAACACGGCAGTGATCAACGACAGAATCACCCCCAAAGGCAAATTGCGCTCTGGGTCTTTCACTTCCTCTGATAGGCTCGCCACATTGGTAACGCCAACATAGCTGATATAAACCAACCCAGCCGTAGCCAACAATGTGGAATACTCAACATCCAAAACCGTCTGAAAGCGGCTCCAATCAATTGCAGGAACACCTCCGCTGATAAACCCGGTGAGCAAAATCATCAACCCCACTATCAGCACAATCTGAAACCCACCACTCTTTTTTGCACCCAAAAGATTTAAAACACCCAACGCAATCGCCAACCCAACAGACACGGGTTGCATAGGCAATTCGGGAACAAACAAATTGATATAGGCGCCCATACCCACCAAAGCAAAAGCCACCTTGAGCACCAACGCCAACCACGTACCGATGCCCCCAACAGTGCCCACCAACGGCCCCAAGGATCGATCTAAAAAATAATACACTCCACCCGCACGCGGCATCGCTGTTGCCAATTCAATAATACTAAACATCGCGGGTATCAACGGTATCGCCGCCACCATATAAGCCAACACCACCGCCGACCCAGCGGCTTGAGCTGCCAACCCCGGCAACAAAAAGAAACCCGCACTCAGTGTCGCACCCGTTGAAATGGCGTACACACCTAACAGACCGATTTCCTTTTTCAATCCTACTTTTCCAATTTCTTCAGCCAATATATTCACCTTTGATGTTAGGGATATTGTACCCGAGAAAAATATTTTGAGGGTCACCAAGATTGATTTCTGTCTTTACTTGCGACATAAAATCTACAAATTCTGCATTACACGCTGCTTTTTTCAACTCACCTCTACAGTCACGGTTCTACCTTCGGGTGTAAACGCCACAAACGTCGCATCACCATCCCGATAAAACGTGCCATCTTCAAAACCAGAACGCGTCATTGCCTGTGTCAATGGTTTGCCATCCACAGACACACCCGTCACCGTCACATCGCGAACACACAGTGTCAACTCAGGCACCTGCACCGGCAAAGTTAACGAAACCTTGTTCTCAGCCACTCTCACGTCAGCCATCTCGCGTGCAATCGCATAATTCGTAATCTCACTGCACTTGCGCCAACGCGTACGCTCACCGTTCGGATCACGTTCCTCCAATCGTCGCACCACCGTTTGAAACGCACGAAACCCACGACGATCGTCATTATGGATGCCATAAAAACCTTGCCAGTGACTAATCAACACCCCAGGGTCGCCCGCATCAATCACCTCGGGCAACCGGCCACCCTGAAGATCTGCTGTAATATAATAATTGGGATCCACCTCACCATATCCCGTCCAAGATCCTGTTCTATCACCTGTAGACGCAATAATCTCACCCATCGCTTCACCGCGTTCAGGCTTTGGATACCAAACCGGGCGATCCACCTTACCACTTGAAGACACACGTTTAAACAAATACGGCGTTGGATTACCCGTCACCCGTCGCACCGCATTCTCGGCACACTTGGCATAAAAATCCAGCGGATTTCCAAATCCACCCGGGCTCGTCACCCCAGCCGGTGTCAATCCCACATTGTGCAAAATCTCACACGCCAACGCAATATAATCCGTCACCAATTCTTCTTGATCGGTTGGCAAATTATTCCAACCATATTGCTCCCACAAATTGGGATCCACAGGTTTCAACGTCTTTAAGTCCACCACAAACGTATGCGTCATCATCTCAGGCGTAATATCATAATTGGGCATAATCAATTCCCGGCACATCTTCAACCAGCTCTCTTGCTGCGCTTTAGAAAACATCGGCAACCCATGATCAATCCGCCCCAACGCCGCCGGGCAAGGCACCACGCTAAACTTGCCCTTTACATTGTGCGCCAAACAAAACTCGGCAAACTCACGCGTAAACGACTCAGGGTGCACAACCGGCACATCTTCCCAACGACGTGACTCCCCATCAATCAAATTGCGATCACGCATAAAAAAATAGTTCAAATTCACCAGCATCGTCGAATCATCAAAAATGATCGACAGCGGCACACGGTCTAACGCATTTTCATGGATATCAACTTGCATTGCCAACCTCCAGAATTTAAATGCAACCACAGATGAACACAGATATCCGGGTCTATCTGTGATTCCAAAAGGTTTATGCTTTTAAAACCTCGATCTCCACTTTCCTTTGCTTCGGTGTAAACGCCACAAAAGTCGGTTCACCGCGCCGATAGGACGACGTGTCATCCCCCTTCAAAAACGTGCCATCCTTAAACATCGCCCGCGTTTGCGACTGATCCAAAGCTTTGCCATCCACCACAACACCCGTCACATCAACACCCGTAATCCGCAACGTCAACTCAGGCACTTGCACAGGTAGATCCAACACAATCTTTTGCCCCGCCACATTCACATCTGCCATCTCACGCGCAATCGTATAGTTCGTAATCTCACTGCACTTGCGCCACTGTGTTCGCTCACCAAACGGGTCCCGTGCTTTTAAACGCTTCACCATCTCTTTAAAAACTTTAAACCCACGCTGATCGTCATCGTGCAACCCATAAAACCCCTGCCAATGGCTCACCATCACGGCTGGATCACCCGCATCAATCACCTCAGGCAATCGCCCCCCTTGCAAATCTGCCGTAATGTACTTGTCCACATCTGCTTCACCATAACCCGTCCACGACCCCGTCCAATCGGCAATACACGCAATCACCTCTCCCATTGCTTCACCGCGTTCAGGCTTGGGGTACCAGACCGGTGTCGGTACCGCTTCACCATTGTTGCGATTGACCCGTTTAAACAAATAGGGCGTCGGATTGCCCGTCACGCGCCGAACTGCATTTTCAGCACACTTGGCATAAAAATCCAACGGCGACCCAAATCCACCTGGGCTGGTCACACCCGCAGGAGTCAACCCCACATTATGCAAAATCTCACATGCCAATGCAATATAATTGGTCACCAATTCTTCTTGATCGGTTGGCAAATTATTCCAACCATATTGCTCCCACAAGTTAGGATCCACAGGTTTTAGCGTCTCCAAATCCACCACAAATGTATGCGTCATCATCTCGGGCGTAATATCGTAATTGGGCACAATCAACTCACGACACATGTGCAACCAACTCTCTTGCTGAGCTTTGGAAAACATCGGCAACCCATGATCAATTCGCCCCAACGCCGCGGGACAAGGCACCACACTAAACTTCCCTTTCACGCCGTTGTCCAAACAAAACTCTGCAAACGCGCGCGTAAACGACTCTGGGTGCACCACCGGTACATCTTCCCAGCGATGGGGTTCACCATTCACAAGCGTGCGATCACGCATAAAAAAATAGTTCAAATTAACCAACAGAGTCGAATCATCAAAAATGATCGACAACGGCACCCGATCCAACGCATGTCTGTTAATCTCTACTTTCATATCAAACCACGCTTGTTATAGATGAACAACAATATGTGATCCATTGCCTATAATCCATTGCCCTTACTTCGTGCCTCAAGATAAAACAAATCTACCCAACCCACAATCCCCAAAACTTGCACGCGGCAGATATCTTCCCTATCATAAAAAAACCCCAACAAAACATCCAGTGATAACGTACATCAAAAGAGGTCATTATGTCTGCACTTCGTGCACTTGTTTTAGGCTCTGGTTTTGCAGGTCAAGGTCATGCCATGGCTTTGCGTGATAACGGTGTCGAAATAGTTGGAATGGCCAGCCGTACCAAAACAGTCGTAGAACAAATCGCCTCCGATATGGACATTCCATACGCGACCACCCACTGGCAACAAGCACTGGTCGACCTCAAACCCGACATTGTTGCCGTAGGTACACCCGGCGGTGCCCATCTTGCCCCTGTACTCGCCGCGCTGGATCAAGGCTGTCACGTTTTGTGCGACAAACCACTGGCAACATCGGCTACTGACGCAAAAACCATGTATGTCAAAGCACGCGAAAAAGGCGTCAAAACCGCCTACGCAGCTTCCTTTCGATACCAACCCCACGCCTTGCTCGCAAAAGAACTCGTTGCCGAAGGTGTACTGGGTGAGCCCCAAGAAACCGAATGTGTGTCTCACTACAATCTCGATCCCCTTATTCCGTTTGGATGGTCTCACCGTATCGACCTCGGTGGCGGTCGCTTAAGCAATAACTTCACGCACAAATTATCGATCATCCTCCATGTACTCAACGGACAGATCACAGCCGTCAACGGCGAAACCCGCAATGACATGTATCGAGCACCCATTGTAGCAGGGGTTCACGACTTTCGAGAACGCGACAAATTTGCGCCCCAAAACCTTGAAGACCCCAACTTAAAGTGGGAAACCGTCAATTCAGAGTGGACGTACACCGTCATGGCACGCATCCAATCAGAATATGAACACCGCGCACCGATATCATCGGTCTTTAAACATGGCGGACTACAGCCCCGACTTGCCCCAGACTACGTGGCATTTTATGGCAGCACCGGAGCCATCTATATTGAAGGCGCTTATGCACAAGGCCCCCTCCACCTCACCCGAGATAAAAAAACGTGGGAACAAATTCCAGTGCCCAAACACATCACCGAATCGCTCCCACACATTCAAAACGACACCCAACGCAACTGGACACAACTGGCCAAAGAATTTGTCGCCCACATCAAAGGCGAACCCGATTCGGGCTATCAAACTTTTCGTGATGGCTGGCTCTTTCAAGAAGTCGTCGACGCCATTCGACGTGGCCAAGGTTGGGGAAACGTATCTCAGGATATTTAAATTGTCTCTAAACGCAAACACATCACGCAACCAATCTTTCTCTCCTCTTTCTCAAAGTGGGGACACAAAAGAGATATCCTATCATTACCAAATCTTCTTTCGTCGCCGACGGGGTGGCATGGGCATTCCTTACGACCTTGCCCGCACAGAACTCACCACCCTCTTCGCACCCTATGATTTACAAATAGACCACGAACATGTGCCCAAGCACCGCATGCGAATCACATTAGACATCTCACCCAAAGAGACCGCAAAACACGCTGAAAACTTGGCCTACACCGAGGCCATTCTGTCACAACACATAGAACCTTATCGCGGCTTAGAGATAACACCAATAGAACGGGGCCATTGGTATACAGGTTGGATACGTCAAGGGGACAACCAAATTTACCAAGAGGAAGTCTTTGTTCAAGACATCAAAACCCGTCGCCAAGAATCTCCTCATCGCCAAACCTTTCAAACATATAAAGACGGTCAACCCATCACCACCAAAGGACACCACACACACCGTGCCCTCTCAGCAGTAGACGCACGTTTTCTCTTCAACATCGCACAACTCCAACCCAACGCACGTGTCTTAGACCCCTTTGCCGGATTTGGCGGCATTATCCACGAAGGGCAACGTCGCACCCTCACGGTCTTTGCATCAGATATCGATCCAACACTTTCAGTCGGTCTTCAAAGCTTAGCCTCCCAAACCTATACCCTTGCCGATGCGCGAACACTTCCCATCCAATCACACACACTCGACGCCATCATCACCGAAGCCCCTTTTCATTCCAAACATCAACAAGCTGTCTATGATGCCCTGCCCGAACTAATGCGCGCTATCAAACCAAATGGCAAACTCATACTCCTCATTGCACAAGATATGTTATCACCCATTCAATCACAATGCCATCAACACAAACTCACGTTGACACACATCAGCACCATTCCACGCGATCATGGCTTGCGCTGTCCCGTGCTCATCATCCAATCCTTGACGAACTGAATTCTCGTGTAGTACATTGCACCCACCTTGCCATTTGCAGTCAAAATAGAAAACTAAAAACGTGCCCAAAACCACAGACCATGTTCGCGGACTCTTACTGGCCATCGGCGGCATTTTTGTTCTCAGCCCCGATGGCTTACTCATCAAACTCATCACAATCGATGAGTGGACCTTGCTCTTTTGGCGTGGACTGTTAACCAGCATAAGCCTTGTGTTTGCGCTCATTTTCTTCTTTAGAAAACCCCTTTATCCCGCATTTCAATGCTTGGGCAAAACAGGGTTGCTCGTTGCCACAACACAAGCCCTGGGCACTTACTTTTTTGTATTGGCCATCATTCACACAACCGTTGCCAATACCCTCATTATTATTGGTGTCACACCCTTATGGGCCGCCATTTATAGCCGCATCTTTCTCAAAGAGCACATCCATCTGCGAACTTACTTAGCCATCCCCACCGCATTATTGGGCATTTACATTACCACCAACGTCGAAATCGAAGCCAATATAGGCGATCTCTATGCCCTTTGTGCCACTTTGTTTATTGCTGCTCAAGGTGTCATCGTTCGATCTGCCAAAACGGTAGACCTCACCCCGAGTTTGGTCATCGGTGGGCTCCTCATTGCCCTCGTGGCATGGCCCAACGCGCACCCACTCGCCATTACACAGTCAGATCTCCTTTATTTGGGCATCTTGGGTGTCATCGTCTTACCCGCTTCATACATATTACTCATTGCGGCTCCAAGATACATACCTGCCCCAGAAGTCAACCTCATCATGTTGCTCGAAATTGTATTGGGCTCTCTCTGGGTATGGTTCTTCTTAGCCAAACAACCCACACAACAAGCCTTCATAGGTGGCGGCATTGTCATCATCACCCTCGCCACCCACACGTATTTGGGTTTTCGAGCCAACAAAACAACCTAAGTCAACTTCCATCGCCCGATACTTATGAGGTCTCACTATGCCTGAACAAGCCCCCATCATCAACGCCTCTGAACACGCTTGGGTCATTAACGATCCAAATTTTCCCATCGTTCCAGAAATTTCAGTTTGTCCCAAGGGTGACCCCAAGAGCGACTATTCGGGTGAACATTTGCTCGCCGAAATGAAAGTTCACGGCATCGACAAAACGGTCATCTCTCACGTTTGTTATTACGGGCGCAAAAATGACTACACCATCCACTGTGTCAAAACCTACCCCGACAAACTGGCGGGTTTTGGTCTGCTCGTTGGTCATCGCCTCTACGCACCCAATGACCCAGAAAACCCATCGCGTCTTGAAAAACTGATGGTTGAAGATGGCCTCGCAGGTCTCCGTATCAGCCCCATATACGACCGCGATACCGTCTGGTTCAACGACCCGGTAGTTTATCCCCTCTGGGGAAAAGCCCAAACCCTCAACGCCACCTTCAACATCTTTCTTGCGCCCCAGCAAATACCTCAAGTCGCCGACATGGCCGAACGTTTTCCCGGTGTCAACATCGTCATCGACCACATGGCCATGATCGACATCACACGCCCAGACAGCGAAGGCATCGATCCCCTTTGCAATTTGGCCAAACATCCCAACGTCTATGCCCGTACCTCACTCCATAATCCATCACAAGAACAAATGCCCTATCACGACGTTTGGCCCTACCTCCATCGTCTCTACGATGCCTTTGGTCCACAACGCTTGATATATGCCAACTTTTTTGAATTCCTCATCATGAAAGACATGATCCCCTTCTTCACCGAAGAAGACAAAGTATGGATACTCGGCAAAACCGCAGATCGCCTTTATTTTAAAAACCAATAAAAGAAAGAATACACATGTTCCTTGGAAAAATCTGGCCCTCAGAAATCACCGAATTTGACGACGTTGATTCCGGTGCCAAAGTCAAACAGCTCACACAGCATCGTGCACACTCCCACCATTTCTATTTCACCAACTCGGGCTGGTATGCCAACAACAGCAAACTGCTCATCTCGTCAGACCGCAACAACGCCACCAACCTATACGGCTTAGATCTCCAAACAGGTGACTTGCAGCAAGTCACAGACTTAGAACCCATTCCTCTGCCCCGCGAAGTTGAATTTCTCCGCGCCTGTATCAACCCCACCAAAGACGAAACCTATTTTTGGTATGGCCTCGACCTGGTCGCCCTCGACCTCACCAGCTTACAAAGCCGCGTCCTATACAAAATGGAAGAAGGTTGGGACGTCTCAATGATCAACTGCGCCGCAGACGGTGCCCATGTCTACGCCAGCATTTCAGAAGACATGTCCGATCGTTTTCGCGTGGATTACCTCAGAGGATATGTCGGGTTTGCAGAAACCTGGGCAGCCATGCCACAGAGTAAAATCATCAAAGTGGCCACAGATGGTTCAGGTGGAGGATCGGTATTTGAAGAGAAATACTGGATCGGTCATGTCAACACATCCCCCACAAATGCCAACATCCTCACCTTCTGTCACGAAGGCCCCTGGCACAAAGTGGACAACCGCATCTGGGGTTTTGATGTCTCAACAGGTAAAGCTTGGAAAATTAGAGCACCCAAAAGCGGAGAAAATGTCGGTCACGAATATTGGTATACCGATGGTGAGCGTGTGGGATACCACGGCACAAACTCAGATGGCACCAAGTTTTTGGGCCACTGCCACTATGACGACACCGATCATGTCGAAAACAGCTTTCCTGGAAACACGGGCCACATCCACTCCAACGACGCCAACCTCATCGTCGGCGATGGCGGGCGCGTTGTGCGTCTTTGGAAATGGACGGGTGAACAATACGAAGGCCCACGCACACTTTGCCGCCACGACTCATCCAGCAAAATCCAACAGGTCCACGTACACCCTCGATTCTCAGCACCAGGCGATCAAGTCGTCTTCACCACAGACGTCACAGGATATGGCAATGTCTATTTGGTCGACGTGCCAGATTTTGATCACCTGCCCCAAATCGACGAATAATCACAAAAAACCACCGTTCCAAATGAGAGCGGTGGTTTTTTTTAATCGGAATGTTCGAATAAACCTACGGTTTTACCATCAGCTTCAACGCACTCACTTGCCCTTGCCGTGCATAATCGGCAGCTTCACCCAAAATCCGTGCAGCTTCCTGTGGTGCATGAAAACCCATTGAATTTTCCGCTGCAATAAAATCGAGCCGCCACTGCGCTTTGCGTTGCAATTCCAAAGACTCTTTCAAATCTGCTTGACTCGCGCCAGCAACTTTCGCCGCTTTAATCGCATCCAACTGATCCATCAGCGCCGCACCCGCCCGTTGCAAAAGGGCCTGATTCTTTTCCTGAATCCCATCTACCCGCGCCTTGAGTTCTTCTTCTGAGAACCGATGGCATGTCTGGCAGGCACGGTTCACATTCAAAAGTGGGCTGCGAACCCAATGGTCTGAAATCTTAGTTGCCCCCTCTCGCATATAGGGCATATGACAATCTGCACATGAAACCTGACTGCGTGCATGAATACCCTGGCTCCACAACTCAAACTCAGGATGTTGTGCTTTCAAAATTTCAGCACCGCTCTCGGCATGTTTATAATCAAAAAATCGCGTACCATCTGCAAACTTCGTCTCGTCCCAAAATTTCTCAACCTGCTCAACCTTTAAACCGTTCCCCCAGGGAAACGTAAGCGGCATTTTACTGGCACAATAATATTCAACGTGACATTGACCACACGTAAAAGACCGCATTTCATTTCGGCTGGCATCTGCATTTGGGTCATAAGGTTTTTCACGCGTCCCCTCACGCCAGCGTTCAATGGATGGAATGTGAGGCACTGGTGCTTCAGACTCGGCCAAAATACGAATACCATTGATAAACCCAGGACGTGTAACTCTTAAGCTCATTGTTTCTGGGCTGTGACAATCCACACACGATACAGGATGGGCATGACCTGATTCGTGAAGCTTCGCACTCAGATCCTTATAAGAATATTGAAACGTCTTTTCAAACCCTTTCATGGCATCGCCATCTCCAAGCTCGCGGTAAAGGGGCATAATAGACGCATGACAATGCAAACAAGACCCCGTCTGAGGTTTTGTCTGTCGTTCTGTCTGTTCTTGATCATCAAGCATATAAGCATGACCGCGACGATCGCGATAATCAATCGAAAACGCATACCCCAAAAACATCCGCTTTAACCAAGGATCTCTGTCAATTTTCTGTGCAGGCAACGCCTCACTGCCACCGTGTCCACCAAAACGCGTTCGAGTTGACGTGGCCGTGAGTTTATAAGCATCATACTGCCGCGGCCAGTTCACCCCCCACTTTGCTGGGTCCGTATCATCTTCTGTCACATGTTCCAATAGCACATAGGGACTTTGTGCCTCTATTTTGCGTTCAAAAATATTAACGAGCAAAGCCGTAATGAGAAAGGTGGCGGCAGCAGCACCCAAAGCGATGAACAAAGCCCCTTTCCATGAAATCTTCATTGAGCAATCCTTTCTGATTGAGTCAGCGGCCCTCCCAGGCCCACTTTTTCGCCGTGACCTACACTGGCATGGCAATGCACACATTGTACAGAATCAGAATTTTGTGCTGTGCCGCGAACCATTTCCTGTGTTAAATCACCATGACAAGCAAGACAATTATTCTGCAGAATTTGGGAATTCGAAGCCTTAATTTTAATCGGCTCATCAAAATCCTGAAGCGTGAATCCTTTGGAGTGGTAATAACCATTCTCTGCTTTTGCAATATACTTGGCGACAAAATCACTCGGCAGATGACAATTGACACACGTAGCCACGCCATGGTGACTCGCTTTTTGCCATGAGTCAAACTGAGACTGCATAATATGACAATTTGCGCACGCCCTTGGGTCGGTGCTAAAATAAGACAACCCCTCAGCATAATGCAGGGTAAAAACACCCAAACCCAGTGCAATACCCAACGACACGGCTAAAAGGAGCATCGGCCCAACGCGCCTATTCTCACGCATCTGTTTATTGTGTTTATCTTGCATATCGCAATTCGGTAGTATCCTGAGATTATCCCAGCCCGAGTGGACAGAGTCTCAATAATTCAAGAGTAGAAAATAGATGATCTGCCAGTCCCGCCGCCATAGCTGGTGTTCGTTTCATCCATCGTCC
>Ga0114999_10008132_pt1 | contig 11752 bp, 9 predicted proteins | sample ArcticOcean_MG_C_3_FD_89820 | JGI IMG/M metagenome (GOLD analysis project Ga0114999, IMG submission 89820) | Marine microbial communities from western Arctic Ocean - ArcticOcean_MG_CB8_126 | ecosystem: Environmental > Aquatic > Marine > Oceanic | place: Arctic Ocean: Canada Basin | collected...
TACAAAAAGATTTCTGAGAATAATTGGCGTAAAGCAACTCAGCTAATACGAGGCGGCATCGCACGTTCCCACTTCGAAGAAACTAGTGAGGCTTTGTACCTAACATCCGGCTACGTTTACAGCTCCCCTGAAGAAGCTGAAGCAGCTTTTAAAGGTGAAAGCAAACGCTACATCTATTCGCGTTACGCCAACCCAACAGTATCGATGTTCGAGAAGCGCCTTGCTCTATTAGAAGGTGCCGCGCATTGTATTGGCACAGCAAGTGGTATGGCCGCTATGTTTGCAGCCGTCGCATCTCAAGTTAAAGCAGGCGACCGAGTTGTTGCATCGCGGGCTTTGTTTGGCTCATGCAATTACATACTCACCGAACAGTTGCCAAAATATGGCGTCGAGACAGTTTTAGTTGATGGCACTGATTTAGACCAATGGCGCGATGCTCTATCAAAACAAACAGCTTGTGTATTTATCGAAACTCCATCCAATCCAACTCTAGAGGTTATCGACATTGCTGCCGTTAGTGAATTAGCTCATGCTGCTGGTGCGCGGATGGTTGTTGATAATGTGTTTGCAACACCCGTTCTGCAAAGCCCACTCACGTTGGGAGCTGATATTGTTATGTATTCAGCCACCAAACATATAGATGGGCAAGGCCGGGCCATGGGTGGCGCAATTTTATTCAATGATGAAAACTATTTGAAAGATTACCTTGAGCCATTTTTTCGCCATACTGGCCCATCCTTGAGCCCATTTAATGCGTGGGTGATGCTAAAAGGACTAGAAACTTTGGATATTCGCGTTCAGCGACATTGTGATAATGCAGAAATTATTGCTGCCTTTTTATGCACTAACTCAAAAATTAATAGAGTTCTGTATCCAGGAATGGATAGCCACCCACAGTATCAATTAGCTATGAAACAAATGAGCCGTGGTGGAACCATGATTTCGTTTGAAGTTGATGATGGTAAAGCGGGCGCATTCAGGTTTTTGAAAGCACTCAATTTAATTGATATCTCAAACAATTTAGGCGATGCAAAAAGTTTAACAACACACCCAACAACCACGACACACCAGCGCATGAGGGAAGAAGACCGCATGGCACTTGGGATCACACCAGGTCTTGTGCGATTTAGTGTTGGGTTGGAAGATACAGAAGATATTATCGAAGATTTAGATCAAGCATTAGCGGCGGTTTAATACCCTCCACCCTTATAATATTCAAGTATTCTTCCATCATTTGGCGATCAACCCGCAACAAAGTAACGATGTAATATAAGTTTGTAATATCGAGCATACGGCTTAATAGTTGAGCACTAACAAAACAAAAGACCCACATCTTCAGAAGGCTAAAACTTGAAACAATTTATCGACTTAACACGAATTTCATTCGTTAGCCCACCAACCATTAATTCTATAGTTAACAAATCATCTCACAATAAGTATTGGGATGGAGTATCTAGAGATTTGTTTAAAAGCTATTCAAAAGCACCGATGTTCCTCACAATTATTTCCAGAAAAATTAGTGAAAGCCCAATCATTTATTTATTTTATAATTGAAACCTTATTCTTGTACCCATGGCAACCCAGCGTGTTTCCAACCATTTTCACACCCCCGATGCACAGCATCATCTTTGTCACCTTCAAATCCATCCACGATGTTATAACATTTTGTAACCCCAACATTTGTCATGGATATGGCAGCATTTTGAGCACAAACCAGAACGACATATAAATAACAAGGGCTGATCTTTATCAAAGTTTTTACTTTCCAACTCAACTGTGAAATTGGAGTTCAAATTGAACTTGGATAAAATAGCAAATTTGCATAAACAGTTTTTTAGCCAAACTCGAAATATCCACAATACCAACAAATAAATATTCAGCATCTATTCGCACATTAATGAGGTTGGATTGGCTTTATAATTTAAGCAACTCCCACGGATTTTGTGGCGTTAAATCACCTGCATAGGCATCAGTTTTCATTGGACACATTGTTCGTTAACTGGTGCCTCATCAAGGGCTGCTATCATTTCTTCGACTGTGACAAATTTTTCCCGAGGTGCGGAGCCATTGGCTGCAGCAATCTCCATGGCTTCCAGTTTCTTCCAATCAGAATACCCAATCCAGCGCAAATACCGGTCTTTAAGTATACCTTCCAAGTCATTGCGACCCATTTTTTTTGGATCTGGTATAATGTCCTCTGCTATATATTCAGCAACTATCACCCCGTCCGGGCGGTTTGATGAAATAACGCCACAAGAGCCCCGCTTGATCCAACCGACCGCATATAAACCACTATCTATTCGCCCATTATCATTCGGAATACTGCCCCACTTTTCATCAAAAGGTGCACCTTCAATAGGCTCTGAACGATAACCAATCGAGGGTATCACCAGGCCGCAATCAATATCAAAAAATTCACCAGTGTTGATAATTTTTCCACATTCAATAATGGTTCGCTCAAACCGGATTGCTTCAACCCTATCCCCACCCAAGATTTCAACCGGGGATGCAAAAAACTCAAAATGAACACTCTTTGGTTTGCTTTTGTTAGAAGATGTTGAGAACTCTACTAAAGTTTCCAGATTACGTCTTCGCAAACGGTGGTCACGGCCTTCATAATGGGCAAGAACAGCATCAAAATCATCAGGCATTTGATCGGCTTTAACGTGGGGGGAGGACATGTTCAAGTTCCCCATTTCACGTAATTCAACGTTAGTGAATTTAGCGTCGGCTGGGCCACGTCGCCCAACCAAATGAACATCTATGATCGGCGCCGCATGAATAACTTCAGCCACATGGTTCGGCAAATCGGCTTCAGCCATCCCGCGGGCCGAGCGCAAAAGAACGCGGGCAACATCAACCGCCACATTCCCATTACCAACAACCACGGCTGTCGATGTATTTAAATTAGGCTCTAAGTCCCTGAAATCAGGGTGACCATTATACCACCCAACAAATGCAGCAGAGCCGTGAACACCTATTTTATCAGCACCTGGAATGGTTAATTTTTTATCGCTGGGGGCGCCAATAGCTAGCACGACTGCATCATACATTTTGCGCAACTCCATCAACGAAACATCACGACCAATTTCCACATTTCCATAAAAATTAACTTGATCCATCATTGCCGTTTTTTCATATTTTTGTGTCACCCGTTTTGTTGTTTGATGATCAGGTGCAACGCCACCTCGGATCAGCCCAAACGGTGTTGGCAATCGTTCAATAAAATCAATACGACATTCTGGAAGTGCTTTCATAAGCGCGTCAGCTGAATAAAACCCTGCTGGCCCTGCTCCAATAATTGCAATGTTATGCGGCATACACCAACTATCTCACATTCAAGATTTTACGTCGACCTGCCACGTGTGCCCAATGCGTAATAAAGCATTCAAATCACTACCCGTTTTCGATGTGGACTTATCTAAAACCACTTGTACCTCTTGTTCATAGCTAGGAGCCGTATCACAATACAGTACGCCAATTGCAACCGGAAAGTAAGGGCCCTGCATGCCTGCTAACAAAGTTGCCAGTACTTTATTCTTTTCATCATGAAGCAAAATATCGTCTTCAACAATTCCATTCTCACCAATTGTAACTACTTCTATTTCGAGAGAGTCTGGCTTAATATGCAAACCTTTTTGTTTACCCGCACCGAATAGCAAGGGCTGTCCATGCTCAACTGCAATTTGCTGGTTTGCAACTTTGTCTTTCGCAGTAAATTCATTAAAAACACCATCGTTATAAACGATACAGTTTTGGAATATCTCAACAAACGATGTTCCAATATGTGCGTGGGCACGGGCTAAAACAACAGGCATATGTTTTATTTGGTTATCGATAGAGCGAGCAACGAAGCGCCCACCAGAAGCCAAAGCTAACTGGGTTGCAGAAATTGGATTATCAACAGACCCCAATGGGGTTGACGGGGAACGTGTCCCAGCTCGAGATGTTGGCGAATATTGACCTTTAGTTAGTCCATAAATCTCGTTATTAAACAACAAAAATTGCAGGTTAACGTTCCGGCGCAGCATATGTATCAAATGATTTCCACCAATAGATAAGGCATCACCATCTCCAGAAACCACCCAAACATCCAATTCCGGGTTAGCTAATTTAACACCTGTGGCAAACGCTGGGGCACGACCATGAATAGTATGAAAACCATAGGTCTCCATATAATAAGGGAACCGGGCAGCGCAGCCAATGCCAGAAATAAATACCGTACTTTCAGGCCGTGCATCGATATCAACAAGTGTTTTTTGAACTGCTTTCAAAATGGCGTAATCACCACAGCCAGGGCACCATCTCACTTCTTGATCAGTGGCAAAATCTTTTACAGTTAACTTTTCAGGCGGGGTTAAAACATTCATATCCTTAGCCCTCCATCACTGCTGAAATAGCCTGTTCTAGTTCACGAATTTTAAACGGCTGTCCATTAACTTTGTTTATTCCCTTAGCCGGTACTAAAAATTCAGAGCGCAATACGGTCAATAATTGTCCATTATTCATTTCAGGTACCAATACTTTATCAAATCTGGCCAATAATTTACCTAAGTTAGCTGGCAAGGGCCAAATATTAGTCAGATGAATGTGGCTAATAGCTTCGCCTTTATCCAAAAAATTCGAAACGGCCCGGTTAATTGAGCCATAAGTGGAACCCCAGCCAACTACTGCAATAGAGCCACTATCAGGGCCAGCGTCAACTACTTGTGGAGCAATGTCGTGGGCAATGCCGTTTATTTTGGCCGCCCGGGTATCAGTCATCTTTTGATGGTTTTCCGGATCATATGATATGTGGCCTGAGTTATAATCTTTCTCGATTCCACCAATCCGGTGCATTAATTTAGGGGTTCCAGGAATAGCCCAAGCCCGCGCTAAAGTGCTTTCATCACGAATAAACGGATGAAAGCCTTCAGGGTCGGTTCTAAAATTGACCGGGAACGGTTCAATCGCATCAATGTCTGGGATCAACCAAGGTTCAGCCGCATTGCCAATGTAGCCATCAGATAATAGCATAACGGGGGTCATATATTTAGTCGCCAAACGAACTGCTTCTACAGCAACTTCAAAACAATGGGCCGGAGAACGGGCAGCCAACACAACCAACGGGCTATCGGCGTTCCGACCATAAACCGCTTGATATAAGTCGGATTGCTCAGTTTTTGTCGGCAGACCTGTTGAAGGTCCAGCGCGTTGAGTATTCACAACAACCAAAGGAACTTCGATAGCTACCGCCAAACCAATAGCTTCACCCTTTAGCGCAATACCAGGCCCCGAGGATGAGGTTACCCCTAGGTTGCCAGCATATGACGCGCCGATAGCTGCGCAAGCTGCCGCAATTTCATCTTCAGCCTGAAAGGTTGAAACGTTATAATCGGCCATGTTCGATAACTGGTGTAAAACCGACGATGCAGGAGTAATAGGATATGAGCAAAACGTCATACGAAGGCCCGCCAACTGAGCGCCAGCCGTCAATCCCCACGCTAAAGCTTCACTACCCATTACCGTCCTGTATAGTCCGGGTTCGGCTTGTTCAGATTGCGGGATCGCAAACCCTTGAAATCCATCTGCCGTTTCTGACGTCTCGCCAAGTGCATGTCCTGCGTTCAAAGCCGAAACATTGGCTTCTGCAATATCAGGGCGACTTGCAAATTTTGAGCGCAAATAATCAATAGTTTCTTTGCGTTTGTGAGCAAACATCCAATAAACGTAACCCAATGTCCAAAAGTTTTTGCAACGCAACGCTTCTTTATTACTTAGGCCGTGCTCCTTAACCGCATCAAGTGTTAATTGTGAAATATCTAGCTCAATAACCCGGAAGTCCCCCAAAGATAGATCTTCGAGCGGATTACTCTCGTATCCAGCTTTCCGCAAGTTCCGTTCAGAAAACGAGCCCTTATCAACAATAATCACGCCACCTTGCTTCAAACCCTTTAATTCAACAAACAAAGCTGCTGGATTCATAGCAACTAACAAGTCAAAATCATCACCAGATGTTTTAATTACGCTCGAGCCGAAGTTGATTTGAAAAGACGAGACACCAAACGTGGTACCGACAGGGGCACGGATTTCAGCTGGGAAATCAGGAAAGGTCGCTAAGTTGTTACCAGCTAGAGCGGCAGATAACGTAAACTGACCTCCAGTTACTTGCATCCCATCGCCAGAATCACCTGCAAATCGAACAACAGCAGAATCTAATGCTTGTCGTGGAGCATCTTTGTTAGGGCTGGTCTTTAATGCAGTATTTGTGGGCATGTCTTAAATTTTCACCAACTCACTTGAGAAATAGGCAGTACTATACGAGAGTGTTAGTACAAAGTTTTGAAATGTATAATCCGTTTTTCCAATTTATGAAACCTGTTGTATACATTTTTTTAATCTAAGAAAAACTGATATAAAATAGTTATAAATGAATTAACCGGTTTCATCGCCGGCTAAGGTTTGCCAAATTGCCCCATTGATGAATAATAAAAACCTTAAAGGAGCTAGAATTTGAGTTTCAGTACCGACCCGTTGGGGCATTTAAGTGACCTGGTTAACAAAGCTAAATCTATCGGTGCTGATGCAGCTGATGCGATTTACGTAGAAGGGATCTCCGTATCCACGGCATGCAGAAAAGGGAAACCCGAAAGCTTGACCCGTTCAGAAGGTTACGATTTAGGCCTTCGAGTGTTTATTGGTAAGCGCCAAGCTATAGTTTCTTCATCTGATTTATCTAATAAAGCACTTGATGACTTAGTCTCCCGCGCCATTGCCATGGCAAAAGTTGTTCCAGAAGACCCCTATTGTGGTTTAGCCCCATCGGAGTATTTAGCAAATATAATTAATGATTTAGATGGTTTCGACCCAGTTGAACCGTCCAGTGACATATTGGAACAACAGACCCGCGAAGCTGAAGAGGCCGCACTTGAGATTTCCGGTGTAACCAATTCCGAAGGGGCAGAAGCTGGGTGGGGACGATCAAGTGTAGCAATTGCCGGAACAAACGGCTTCGCCCAACAACGCGAAGGCTCTGGCCATTCCTTAAGTGTTTCCGTAGTTGCCGGTGAAGGCACTGGAATGGAACGTGATTATGATTTTTCGACCGCAGTGTATGGTGAAGATTTGCAAAATGCCCGCAAACTGGGCAAAAGTGCTGCTGAAAAAGCAGTAGCCCGCCTAAACCCCCGGAAAATCAAAACAAGCCAAGTCCCAGTAATTTTCGATCCCCGCGTTTCCAACTCGCTTGTTGGGCACTTAGCAAGTGCGGTTAACGGATCCTCAGTTGCACGAGGGACAACTTTTTTGAAGGACAAAATGGGCGAACAGTTGTTCGCCAACGGCGTAAATATTATCGACGACCCACTAAGGTTGCGTGGCTTACGCTCGAAGGCCTTTGATGCAGAAGGGGTTGCGACCCAAGCCCGCCATATTATTAATGATGGCACCTTGCAAACGTGGGTCATGGATATGCGTTCAGCCCGTCAACTGGGTTTAAAAACAACTGGTAATGCTGCGCGCGGAACATCTTCCCCGCCATCGCCATCAACAACCAACCTTTATATGGATGCTGGTACGGTGTCACGAGAAGATTTAATTAAAGGTGTTAAATCTGGTTTCTATATAACCGAATTAATTGGTATGGGCGTAAATGGCATCACCGGCGATTACAGCAGGGGTGCAGGTGGTTTCTGGATTGAAAATGGCGAAATTACTTTCCCAGTCAATGAAGTCACAATAGCAGGAACGTTACTGGATATTTTCAGAAAACTAACACCCGCTGATGATTTAATTTTCCAGTTTGGGACTAACGCCCCAACAGTTCGTGTTGACGGCTTGACCGTCGCAGGAATATAAGTTCAAGGTTACTTTTCTGGGATTTAAACTCCATTTTGCATATATTATCGTTCTAAGTCTTAACATTTGATTGAAAGCCTTTGACTGTACTTAACGAAACATCATCAATGCCGCAGATCGAACTGACTGCTAACAAACCTAAATCGACATCATATCTGATGCGTAGGTTATGGCGTGAAAGCATCCATCACTATTTAAAATGGATCAGCTTTGCAATTATCTGCATGTTTGTGATGGCAGCCGCCAGCGCCTTCTCAGCTTATATGATGAAGCCCATTGTTGATGATGTGTTTGTAGCTAAAAATGCCGCCATGCTTTGGCCTGTTGGATTTATTGTGATTGCTACTTTTTTGGTTAAAGGAATGGCAAATTACGGCCAGTCGATTTTAATGAGCTATGTTGGATTAAGGATTATTGCCGATACACAAAACAAGCTGTTTGCCCACCTAGCATCCATGGATTTAGCATTTTTTCATAACGTTCCAGTTGGAACGCTGATATCGCGCTTTACCGTCGATGTGCAACAAATGCGGGTCGCAGTAAGTACTGGGCTGACCGGATTAGGTCGTGATTTAATGGCCTTAATTGGTTTTGTTTTCGTGATGTTTTGGCAAGATTGGGAATTAGCTGCAGCTTCCTTCACCATATTCCCCATTGCGATTTACCCAATTGTCCACATTGGAAAACGGATGCGTAAAGTCACTGCCAACACTCAAGAAGAAATTGGCTTATTTACAACGGTTCTGACCCAAACTTTCCAAGGCATTCGAGTTGTCAAAGCTTACGGCATGGCACGTTATGAAGGGACACGAATTTCAGAAGTTGTTGAGCGCATTTTTAAACTGAACTTAAAAGCAGCCAGGACCCGAGAATTGTCACGCCCAATTATGGAAACCCTGGGCGGTTTTGCTATTTTTATTGTCATTGTTTACGGCGGCTCGCGGGTTATTGCGGAAGAGACAACATCTGGGGCCTTTTTTTCTTTCATCACAGCATTGTTGATGGCGTATGACCCTATGAAACGGCTGGCTAATTTAAACGTCAGTATTCAAGAAGGGTTAGCCAGTGCCCAGCGGATTTTTTCGATCATGGACCGCCCACCAATTATTGCCGACAAACCTGGAGCTAAACCGATTGAACATATTGACGGCCAGATACACTTTAACGATGCTCATTTTTCCTATAACAATCAGATTCAAGCGCTTAAAGGACTGAGTATTAACATTCCTGCTGGGCAAACGGTTGCATTGGTTGGCACATCTGGCGCAGGAAAGTCGACGATCCTAAATTTAATTCCTAGATTTTATGATGTCACATCAGGGTCGGTTACAATTGATGGCATTGATGTTCGCGATATAACGCTCGAATCTTTATACGCGAATATCGCTTTGGTCAGCCAAGAAATCACCCTGTTTGACGATACTGTTGCAGCCAATATTGCTTATGGCCGACAAGGTGCCTCACAAGAACAGATAGAAGATGCGGCACAAAATGCCGCTGCTGCTGATTTCATTCAGAGATTACCCAATGGCTAACAAACAATGGTTGGCGAACAAGGCATACGTTTATCTGGCGGTCAGCGTCAACGCTTGGCAATTGCCCGCGCCATGCTGAAAAATGCACCTATTTTACTGTTGGATGAAGCAACATCAGCTTTAGACACTCAATCCGAACGGCATGTTCAATCGGCCCTTGCCACATTAATGAAGGGCCGAACAACGTTGGTAATTGCGCACCGCTTATCAACGATTATTGATGCCGATATAATTTGCGTCATTCATCAGGGTCAGGTTATCGAACAAGGTACGCACACAGAATTATTGGTCAGAAGTGGGACCTATAAAAGTCTATACGATCTTCAATTTCTGGATAAAGAAGAATTAAAGCCATCGCAAAAAATGGAGGCCAGGTGAGCATTCTCAAACGCTTTATAACATCAGATAGTCTGAGGCGTGTTTTGTGTTGGTTTACGGCTTGGTACATCAGGTTTGTACGTATAAGCGGACGGTGGCAAGTTGTTCGGGGCGAGATACCAGAACAATTTTGGAAATCCAATACGCCGTTTATCTTGAGTTTTTGGCATGGCCGTTTGCTAATGATGCCCTTGTGTTGGGATTCGAAAAAGAATTTCCATATGCTGATTTCACAACACCGCGACGGGCAAATCATTGCCCGCATAGTTAAACATTTAGGTATCAAAACCACGGAAGGTTCCTCATCAAAGGGAGGGGCAAAAGCATTTCGAGCTATCCTTAAAATGTTAGCGGCAGGTGAGTACGTAGGCATCACCCCAGACGGCCCTCGTGGCCCCCGAATGCGGGCAACAAATGGCATTATTAGTATAGCTAAATTATCAGGTGCACCAATTGTCCCCATTGCCTATTCCTCGACAAACGGTCGTCAATTGAACAATTGGGATAGGTTTTTAGTCGCTTGGCCGTTCAGTCGTAACGTCGTTGTTTGGGGTGATCCTATTTATATTGACCGAAAATCTGATGCTCTAGATCAAGAACAACAACGCCTTCATTTGGAAGCAGCCCTAAACGCGGTGACGAACGAAGCCGATAGCCTTGTTGGGCGAGCCCCAATTAAAGCTGAGGATGAAAAATGATTTTATCCTTGTATCGTTTTGTTGATGTGGTTGGCGCACCGCTGATTGCCTACTACTTAGCTAGACGCAAGGCTCGTGGCAAAGAAGATTTAGAGAGGTTTTCTGAGCGCTATGGCCATGCTGCACTCCCTCGGCCTACTGGGCCTTTAATATGGCTGCATGCTGCCAGCGTTGGTGAGTCGATGTCGTTGCTTCCACTTATCGGACGCTTGAACATTGATCATCCAAGCACTAATCTTTTATTGACCACTGGAACCGTAACATCGGCTACTATGATGGCGGAACGCTTGCCAGCGGGCGTCATTCACCAATACATACCCATTGATCGTATGGTCTGTGTCCGACGGTTTTTGGGTCATTGGAAACCCGATCTAGTTTTATGGTCAGAATCTGATTTTTGGCCAAATTTTATTACTGAAACGGCCAGCCTCAGTATTCCTATAATCCTGATCAATGGCCGCATATCTCCAAAATCCTTTACCCGTTGGCAGCGCTTCCCCGGGCTTATTAGGAACATATTAAAAAACTTCTCTTTATGCTTGGGGCAAACCAAGGCCGACACAGCACGCTTAAAGCAATTAGGCGCACCCTTGACCGATTACGTTGGCAACCTCAAGTTTGCAGTCGAGCCTTTACCAGTAATTGAAACCGATTTGACTACTCTTGCAAATAATATTGGTATCCGCCCCACTTGGTTTTCTGCCAGCACTCATCCAGGCGAAGAAAATCTTTTATGGGTTGTCCACCAACGCTTACAAAGGAAACATCCTAATTTACTAACTATGATAGCTCCCCGTCACCCAGTGCGTGGCAATCAGATTGCAAGTCACCTTAGAAAACTAGGGGCACGCATAGCGCAACGCAGCAAAAACGAGCCTATCACGCTGGATACAAACATTTATTTAGCTGATACCATGGGCGAGATGGGGCTATTTTTCAGGCTTTGTAAGATAGTTTTTATGGGAAAATCCTTTATCAAAAAGGGTGGTCAAAATCCACTGGAAGCCGCCAAACTTAAATGCACAATTTTGCATGGCCCTCATATGTGGAATTTCCAGGAGATTAGGGAACAGCTATTTCAAAGTGGCGGGGCTGTTGAGGTCAAGGATGAGACAGCGTTAGCTGAGGCCTTATCCGATCTGTTTAAAAACCCAAACAAAGCGTCACAAATTGCACAAAACGCCTATGACTATGCGCAATCTGAAGCCTGCGTCCTAGATGCCCTTATGCTAAAGTTAGCACCCTTTATAATGTTGCTATCAAAACTTGAGGATAGAACTAAATGAAAACTCCTGAATATTGGGA
>Ga0114999_10008133_pt1 | contig 11752 bp, 11 predicted proteins | sample ArcticOcean_MG_C_3_FD_89820 | JGI IMG/M metagenome (GOLD analysis project Ga0114999, IMG submission 89820) | Marine microbial communities from western Arctic Ocean - ArcticOcean_MG_CB8_126 | ecosystem: Environmental > Aquatic > Marine > Oceanic | place: Arctic Ocean: Canada Basin | collected...
AACTTGCTGCCGTATGTCCGATGACGGTCGAGCAGATCGTGGGTCACTCCAGCCGGAGTTTCCACGGTCGCATGACCATTGGCGGAACCGTTACGCATGCGCGACTTCCTTAGCGTCCTTGTCGACCTTCTTCAGATAGAGCACGTTTGGCTCGGTGCCCAGGTCCTCAAACATCCTGTACCCTCGACCGTGCTCGCCCATCTCATGCTCGCGCTTCTTAGCAACCTTGCTGTCGGCGTCGTTGAGATCGCCGAACAGAAGCGCGTCGGTTGGGCAGGAATTGACACATGCGGGATTCAGCTCACGGGTACCGTCTTCAACCTCGCGCCCATCTCGTCGGGCCTCGCGGGTCGTCCGGCGAATGCGCTGCACGCAGAAGGTGCACTTCTCCATGATCCCACGACTTCGGACCGTGACATCCGGGTTCAGTTGGTTGGTCAGGCTCTCAGGCCACTCAGGCTCCCAGAAGTTGAAGAATCGAACCTGGTATGGACAGTTGTTGGCACAGAACCGGGTTCCGATGCAACGGTTGTATACCTGTACGTTCAGCCCCTCGGGGTTGTGATAAGTAGCAAAGACCGGGCAAACAGGCTCGCACGGGGCATCACCACAGTGCTGACACAGGATCGGAATGAACCGCGCCTTGACGTCAGGGAACTCGCCCTCCCAGTAGCGCTCAACGCGTATCCATTGGATGGCACGCCGCTGGTTGAACAGATCCTCAGTGTTAATTGGGACGTTGTTCTCGGACTGGCACGCCACGACGCACGCCTGGCACCCGGTGCACTTGTCGACGTCGATGACCATTCCCCACTTCGGTTCCGCCATATGTCTGCTCTCCTACAGGCCCTCCGGCCTGCCTAGCCTCGAAGGGCGTTGGGACTCATTTCGTCTACTTAGCGGGCTTCCCATGACGGGAATCCCGATGAGGAGTCGCCCCCTCTGTTGACGCCGGTCCTACGAATCGATCGGCGTCAACTCAATAACCTTCTGGTTTTCATCCACAGCCAGATCCGGAGCGCTGTTCTCGAACTTCGGCAGCCTGACCCAGTCGCCGGTCTTCGTCAGATTCACTCGCGTGGCTGCCCAGGCTAGGGCTCCGGTCTCCGCATCGGCCAGCGGCGCGAGGATAGAGAGAACGTTCGCTCCCCTGCCCTCGGAATACCGACCGCCCGCTCCATGACCCTGACCGATAGGCACCGAGACCACGTCCGGCGATATGCCCGGGTGTGGGTAGGCCAGCGCCTCGATAGTGCCCTGCGCGGAGGTCACTTTGACGACGTCGCCTTCTTCTATGCCTAGGTCTTCGGCAACTCGAATGTTGATCTCCACCCAAGTCTGCCACGTCGCGGTCGTCAACGGATCCGGCGTCGCCTGCAACCAAGGCAGATGCGCCCCTTCTCCATTACCTAGCGACGCGGACGAAAACGGTATCAGGGCATAACTGTAACTGCTCTCGCTACCGCCCGACTCCGGAGTCTCCGGCTTTGCGGGTAGAGGCTGCGGGTCTGGAACAGGGCCCGTATGCCGGGCAGAGGTGTCCCACCAACCGCCGCGCGCGAGAATACCGTTCCAGAACGATGGGAAGTCAGTGGCTTTCACCGAGCCGCGGTCAGCATCGAAAAGCCGCCGTGCCCCATCCTCCAGAACCTCTTTGAAAGTCTCGCCGGCCAGCCCGAGGTCAAGCCCCAGGGTCTGCGCCATCGAAATTAGCACGTCCGGGAAGCTCTTGGAGCCGAGGTGCTGACCTCTGGACTCGAAGAATGGCCTGACCACCGGCTGCTGGATCCCAATAGTCTGGTAGCCAGGAGCAGGGTTAGGTACGTCGTCGCCCCAATCCTCAAAGGAGGAGTGCTCCGGTAGAACGATGTCCGCAAGGGCAGTCGTATCATCCATCCGGTTGGAGAAACTCACAATCATCGGAACATTGAATTTGCCAGCGCTCGAACCGACTAATGCACTCTTGAATCCAGCCGACGAAGGGATCCCGTACACAGGGTCGGCGTCACGGACCATCAGCACGCCAACCTTACCAGTGGCAATATCGGTCGAAAGATCCTGCCACTGCCCAAACGACGCAGTCGCTGGTCTTTCCGGAAGATCGCTCAGAGCAGGACCCGGATTGAGTATGACTCCACCAGGCTGGCCAACGTTCCCAACAAGCTGGTTGAGCGAGTAGATCGCCTTCATATTGAACAGACCGTTGGTGTGCGCAGCAGCTGCGCCGCCACCAATAGCCAGACTCGGCCCACGAGAAGCGAACTCCTCTGCAATATGCTTAATTCGGTCGGCGCTGACGCCAGTGGACGCACTGACCCTGTCAGCAGAGTACTGGTCGAGATCAACGCCATTGGTCAACTTCGAGACCGCGTCGGAATCACCACCACCAGCGCTCACAATCTCACTGGCGACGCTGAGGGCCAGGTGCCCCTCCCAACCGGGCTTAACGTATACCCACTCATCAGCGTTCGCGCCAGTCATGGAAAATCGAGAATCGACGTGCACCAGGGTGCCGCGCTCGCGCTCACCCTGTCGGAATTCGCCGTATGCCTTCGCAAAACGCACCGGCGACAGCCATGTGCTCAGGAAGTCGGCACCAAAAGACAGGACATAGCCAGCGTTGGCAATGTCGAAGTCTGGCAACACTTCCTGGCCAAATACGTGCCTGACGGCTGCCTGAAGATTCGTGTTTTCGATGGTCTCGTAGGGAACCTGCCTCGCGCCGACCTTGCCGACGAACGAGTCAACGACCTTCCCCAAATGCCCGCTGACCGGGCCTGTCGTGAGCACCACCTCTTGGCCATCGAGTTTCGAAATCTGACTGGATACGCGGGACAGGGCGTCGGTCCAGCTAATCTCTTCCCACTGCCCGGCTCCCCGGTCTCCCACCCTCACGAGCGGGGCCGAGATCCGGTCCGGATGGTACAGATCTTGAAGAGCTGCCTCACAGCGAACGCTGTGCTTACCCTGATTGATCGGATAATCGACGTTCCCCTCAACCTTTTTGGCTCGGCCACCCATGACCCGCACCACAACGCCCTCACTCGTGGGGCATTGACGGCACAGTGTGGCATACCGGATGTCGAAGCCCTCTACGAGGTCCTCTGGCATCTCGACAGGCGCCTGCACCAGCAGCTCGTCCTCAGGGATGCCGCATGCCTGAAACAAGACTGCTCCGGCGGCGGAGCCTCCGGCTAGGGATAGAAATCGTCTTCTAGTTACAGCCATTTTTATCCAGTGGCATCAGTAGTGACATGTCGTGCAATCGGTCGGAGCGCTGTTCTTGCGATGGCAATCCAGGCAGTCCCCCATCTTCAGTGAACGCACCTGGCTCACCTTCACCATACTGCCCACGTCTCCGTGACAGATGATGCAGGTCCCGGACGGCGCAATTTCGAGAGTCGTCCCGAGTGTCGCGCCGCTCTCTACAGCCCTCGCCTCTTCAATACCCAGATGTGTGGCCCTGTCGGCGGGATCGACAATCTCGACCACAATCTTAGTACCAGAGAAAGCCCTTATATGGGCCTCGTGGACAAATTTCACATGGTCGGGGACACGATGTACCCGTACCCAATTGATCGGCTCATCATTTGCCCCAAGCTCGCGAAGGAGCTCGACGCCGGGAAGATCGTCGCCAATCACCCTGTGGCAGGTCAGGCAGAGACCCTCGGACGGTATGGACGCCACCGCTTCTGTCGTGACCGTCCTGTGACAGAACGTGCAGTCCACGCCCAGTTCTTGCACATGAACCGTGTGCGGGAACGCGATGGGCTGGTCTGGACCTTCATTCAGACCAAAGGCATCTAGCGGCAGTCCCATCCACGCGGTGAAGACGAACGCACCGATGGCTAGGGTGACTACAAGTCCACCTAGACCTACCATTCCGATAGACGCAAAGAGGAAGACGTTCCTCTTACTACGCTCAGGAGCTTTAAAATCGCCTGGAAGCAACCGGGTGTCCTACCTTGTTATCGTTAAGAATTACGACGGGGCGCTGCGAGTCAGTCCCGTCCACCATCAATCCAGAATGTCTCGTACACGTCCCTGATCACGCCAGCCCGATCTATCACTATCGTCAGCACAAAGATCGTCGCTATGGCCGAGATGACGGCCAGCGTGTAGAAGACGGGTCGCACCTTCTGCAGCTTCTCGGGAATGTGGTACGACGCCACCAGGGACGGGATGAAAATATGCCCGATGAGCATATTCGTGGAGAAGAAAACGACCAAACCGACCATTACGGCCATGCCTGTAATTAGGTCGCCTATATCGGCCCATGCAGCAAAAGTCGGCGTCGTTGGGTCCACGACTCTCCTAAGTGAATATCAGCATCGTCGAACGACCGTGTGAAAGCTATCACGACTGCAATTTTGTGTCAAGGCGCTGAGCTCTCCATTTTGGGTGCCTCGGCCCCCAAAATTCGGCCCAAACTACCCCGCCTCCTCGTACGAAGCGAGTCGTGAGTGAGCGACATGCCCCATCAGAGTGTTCAGTGGTGCCGCGCCAAATCTCTCCTCTATAATCCCCCACAGGTCTTGGCGGCGCTGCGCAGCGATGGTCCGAACCACCTTCAGCAGCCTCGCAGGGCAAAACTTCTTCAACCCGAGGAGCTACTACAAAATGACAAAGATCGGATTCGTCGGCCTGGGCCTCATCGGTGCCCCGATGTGCAAAAACCTTGTGGCAGCGGGCCACGATGTCAAAGTCTGGAACCGGACGGCTTCCAGAACGGAGCCCCTGGTGGCCGACGGTGCACAAGCAACTGCCTCTGCCACCGAGGCGGCGCGTGGGAGCGAAGTGACCATCACCTGTGTTTCGGACTCCGCTGACGTTGAGGACGTGATCCTCGGCCCCGACGGCATAATTCAGGGTGCCGAGTCAGACTCGATCGTCATCGACATGAGCACCATCTCTCCAGCCGTCACACGAAAGATCGCGGCCGCACTGCAAGAACAGGGCTCGCACATGATCGACGCACCCGTAAGCGGCGGAGTCACCGGGGCAGCTGCCGGAACCCTTTCGATCATGGCCGGCGGAGCCCGGGCGATATTCGACAGGTGCCTCCCAGTGTTGGAGGCGATGGGCACGAAAATCACCTACTGCGGCCCGAGCGGGATGGGACAGGTGACCAAGCTGGCCAACCAGATCACCGGCCTGGGCACCATGGCAGCGATGTGTGAGGCGCTGGTCTTCGCCGCCAGTAACGGGGCAGACCTTGATGCTGTGCTGTCGGCCCTGGGAGGCGGCGCTGCTGGGTCATGGATGGTGAAAAACCTCGGACCCGCCCTAGTACAGGACAAATTTGACCCGGGTTCATGGTAAAGCTGGCCCACAAGGACCTCCGCCTCGTGCTTGAGGCCGCCACCGAGAACAACCTGCCCCTCGTCACAACCCCCATCGTGACGCAGATGTTCCGGTCCGCGCAGCAGACCGGCCACGGAGATGAAGGAATCCAGGCCTACGTCAAAGTCCTTGAAGCGCTATCAGGAGTCGAGGCCGGGACCTAAAGCTACACAACGATACATATTGAACCTACATCTCTACCACGCTACATTAAGACCTACATGAAATATATCCAACGGAAAGCAGAGTTTCTCAATATCCGAGACGCGGCGCTCAAGTACGAGGTCAGCCGGTCCAAGCTGCACCGCCTAGTACGCTCCGGACAGCTGCGTGTGCAGACAGACCCACGTGACGGCAGAGCCTCCCTGCTGAACAGCGACGAACTGGAGGCGTTCTTCACTACCCCGGAGGGGGCTGACTTGAACGAGGGCATCGGCGCCATCGAGGCTGCCAGGAACCAGGCCAACAAAGGCTATCTGACCGCCGAGGCGCGCGCCCGTATCGACACGCTCCGTAGTCGGGCCACTGGAGGGCGGCGACTCAGCGTCAACAGCGCAGACATCATCCAGGAGGCCCGGAACCCCCGAACCCAGGAGACATCCGAGGGCTCCGGGAACATCAAACCTTGACCGTCGTCGTAGACGCTGGTCTGGCTCTCAAGTGGGCTCTCTCAGAGGACCACACCGAGGAGGCGCTTGAGCTCTGGGATCGGTGGCAGTCCGCGTCTGAACACCTCATTTCACCGCCCATATTCCGATCCGAGATCACCAACGCACTACATCAAATGGTCCATCGACGGGAGATTAGCCCGGTCGATGCGGCCGAGATGCTGGACACTCTGCTCAACCTCGTCGACACCGACGAGCCGTCTGTCCTCTACGACCGAGCCCTTGCTCTCGCAGGTTCCCTGGGAGAAGACAGCGTGCACAGCTCTTTGTACCTGGCCCTAGCAGAACTATGGGGCTGCGAAATGTGGACCGCAGACCGCCGCTTCGCCAAAACATCGCGACAACGCTCCATGAGTGTCCGTTGGGTTGGAGGCGACGTATAGTGCTCTCCCCGAATCGATACGCTCCCCATACCAAGCCGACCCATCCTCATATTCTGGTTGACTCCCCCATTGGCGTGCAGTTAGAATTGGCGCGTCGTCTGGAATCCACGTCAAAACGCCGCATAGCGGCGAGTTTGCCAGGGGGTCCGAGCGGCCAAATTTATTGAGTCTTTCCCAAGGAGGAGAGAATGCGAGTAGCGCGCTTTTTGGCACCCGGGGCATCTACCCCATCCGCAGGCCTTATCGACGAGAACGACAATGTGGCGGAGGTTGCAGGGGCAGACGGCAACGTCTCTACGCTCCTGCTTCTGGACGACGCCGGACTGAAGCAGGTAGCATCCACGGCCATGTCGACCTACAAGTTGAGTGATGTACGGCTCTTAGCCCCTGTTGGCAACCCCGGCAAAATTCTCGCGACGGCAGGCAACTACCACCCCCACAATACCGACTCCGATGTCGACGTGGACGTGAACATCCCGAAGTTCTTCATCAAGCCCTTTACCGCCCTCACCGGCCCCGACGATGTCATCCCGCACCACAGCAAGGCGACGATCAACAACATCGAGGAGATCGAGCTTGGCGTGGTGATCGGAAAGCCCGGCAAAGACATTTCCCAGGCCGATGCGTTCGACCACGTCTTTGGCTACACGATCATTAACGACTTCTCCGGCAGAGACCTGCGATTGAACGCCGGTCGCGACCCGGCGGGACACTGGTTCGAGTGGCTCAACGGCAAGTGGCTCGACGGCTACTCCCCCGTGGGCCCGTGGATCGTCCCCGCGTCTGAGGTAGGCGACCCCAACAATCTCCAAATAACGACGAAGATCAATGGCGACATTCGAGTAGACGGCAATACAAAGCGCCTGCTCTACGATATCCCTCGCCAGATCGCATACATCTCCATGCTCTGCACCCTGCAGCCCGGCGACCTTATCGCAACGGGTGTGGTCCCGCTGCCGGATGGCGTCACCAGAGAGGTATTCATCCAGCCCGGCGATGTCATTGAGGGCGTAGTGGAGAATGTCGGAACGCTGCGCAACACTATAGCCAAGGCCTAGCCAGATAGCACAAGAACGCCAAGTTAGCTCAGGGGAACAACAATGAAACTAGTTCTATTCAACGATCACATCCCAGGCGTCCTCAAAGAGGATCGCGTAGTAGACATTTCCAGTGTGGTAGAGAGCGTCCCACACCTGAACGGCCAGACATGGATGGCTGGCCTGATCGAGAACTTCGACCAGTACAGGGGCGCAATTGAGAAGGCCGTCAAGGCCGCAGACGGTGTGGCGATCGACTCCGTACGACTGCGAGCCCCGCTCCCCGAGCCAGGCCGCCTGGTCTGCATGGCCGGTAACTACATGGAGGGCGCAGGCCTGGTATCGGACCGGGACGCCTTCCTGAAGTCACCAAGCTCAGTCATCGGTGACGGCGACACGATCGTCCTGCCGGACGCCCCGGTGCCTCACTTCCACCACGAGGCCGAGCTAGGAGTAGTGGTCGGCAAGACCTCCGACCACATCACCGCCGAGGAAGCCAAAGACAATATCTTCGGCTACGTGAACTTCATGGATGTGTCCGCCCGCGGGTTGGAGCCCAACGGCAACAACAGCTTCTTCTGGCAGAAGTCGTGGGACACCTTCGGCCCGATGGGCCCGGCCATCACTACCGCCGATGAGGTAGACGATCCCCAGAAGCTCGCCGTGAAACTATGGGTCAGCGGCGACCTCCGCCAGGACGTTAACACGTCCGACATGGGTCGCTCGGTCTACGAGGTCCTGGAGTGGGTCTCATGGATTACCACCATGAAGCCTGGTGACGTCATCTCCACCGGCACCAACCACGTCGGCCTCGGCCCGATCCAGGACGGCGATACCGTCGTCATGGAGATCGCAGGCCTCGGTCCGAAGCTCAGCCTGACCGTCAAGGACGATTGGAAGCGGACCTGGCCCCGCCTGCCGCTGTCCAAGATGACTGCCTTCGAATCCTCCGTCCGCGCCAAGCGATAGATCAAAAACACCTGGGGGGCACGTGCCCCCCAGGTGTTAGATCCAAGATGCAAAGGGGCGCGGCCCCTCTGCATTCCTCATGCACTAAGACCCTGGCGAGATCCTTGCCCAGCGGGCGCTTTTGACCTTGTCGTCGCCCCCGTAGTACACAACAAATGCCTCGCCGTTCGGCAGCATTACACCCCGCGGATGCCCGAATCTCCAGGCGACCATGTCTGCCCACAGGTCGGCCTGCTCCCTCGATCCCTTGGCCCCCGACTCCGTACCAACCCCACTGTCGTAGACACTCAGATCTCTTGCCCGATCCCACGTCTGACCAAAGTCTTCGCTGATCGATGCGACGATCCCCGGCGGATCACTTCGCCGAGAGTAGATCGCCAGCAGCCGGTCGCCTCCCAGCGGCACGCCCTGGCAGTGCTGGCCCGGCAGTCCCGTGCCCTGTGGCACAGTCCACGAACGACCATCCGGGCTACCCCAGGCAATATGCACGTCCTGCACTTCGCCTGTAACAGGACTGTGGGTCCAGAACATGGCAACTAGCTGACCCGTCTCAGGGTGCACGTCAATGCGCTGGTCCCAGTAGTAGAGTTCGTTGTTGGGATGCTCTGCAACCAAAACATCCTCATCCCACGTACGGCCCTCGTCATGAGACAACAGCATCCTAGCGCCAGGACGTGCGGGCGATGGATCCTCATATCCCTTCCAGTATTCGTACGGCTGAGCAAGGGACCCGTTGGAAAGCCGAACTACGTGGCTACAAGGCGAACCCGGGTACGGCGGCGTCTCGATCCTGCGTCGCGGGCTCCACGTGCGCCCGCCGTCGGACGAATCAGTATGAAAAATGCGCATCGGCAGCAGGCCCTGCGTTTCGGGGTGGATAAATGGCGCATTCGGGTCGGACGCGTCCGACCACAACCCCGTCCCCACCAGCTCGCCAGGCGCCGTCTCAAACGTCTCGAGCCCTTTGACCTCTCCCGGAACGCCGTCCCAGGCACCCATCCCGCAGCCGTCAAAGCGCACCTCCCACGTCTCCCCCATATCGACGCTGGCCATGAGTCCCTCGTGGCCGTCGAGCGACTCGCGAGCGGTGCCCCACCGGAACGCGACGTACAGGGTACCGTCACTGGCGAGCGAGACATTGGTTCGTACGCACGTCCTGTGCTCGACGGGTGCATCACTGCCGTCCCAGATAACGCCATCAGCCACAATCTGCATGTTCTTATTCCTCTGATACGGGATTTGGATCCGAGCCTGGTACAAAACCTCGGCCCTTCGACAAGCTCAGGGTGAGCGGAAAATCAGCCGATCATCGCGCGACCAAGTCAATCTGTTCATGATAGACAGAGGGATTTTCGCTCATGGTGAGCCTGTCGAACCATCGCTCCTCTGCCCACCTCACCGTGCAGCGACCCAATTCTCGCGTAAGAAACAACCCCCGCCTCACTCAGCGTGCGCAGCACCGCTCATGGTGAGCCTGTCGAACCACCGCTTCTCTACGCACCCCGCCGTGCAACAACCCCATTCTCGCGCACGCAACACCCCCCGGCGCAAGCCTACCCAGCGTGCGCAGCACCGCAGGACCGCGGGACTATAGGAGGAGGCTTGATCTCGGCTTAACTAGGCCCTCTGGCACACGAGTCTCGCTCATGAACTTGATCAGGCTCTGGTGGACATCGGCAGCAATGTGCCCCTTGCCCGAAATCAGGTCATTCGTCTGGTTCGGGTCGGTCGGCAGATGATACAGCTGAGAGGCACCCTCATCCACGCTGTACAGGAGCGACCACTCATCGGTAGTAACAGTTGTTACCGGAGAGCGTCCCAGCTGTCTCCGAATATTGTCCACCGATCGCACCGGGTCGCCCGGATTGGCGAACGGGACAGTAGTTACAGTGAAATCACGACCTGGAACCGAGCGATCATGGACTCTCGGCAGCATCGAAATCCCCTCGACCCACTCCGGCACCGGCCTGTCCATCATCTCCAAAACGGTCGGCATCACATCCACGGCAGAAGTAAGCCCACCGTAGACGCCTGGCTCCGCTCCCGGTACGTAGACCAGCAGCGGTAGCAACACTATCTCCTCATAGAGTGGCGAGAAGTCCCAGCGTGCGTCCGCATCACCATGCTGGAACAGTGCGCCGTCCGGTCCCTTGTCAAACGTAAGCTTCCCGAACAAACCATCGTGCTCCCCGAAATAAAAGCCGTGATCCGAGGTAAAAATTATGGCAGTATTCTCCATCAGGCCCATGTTCTCGACCATCCTGAGCAGATAGCCCATCCACGTGTCTACCATCGTAACCTCGCCCCTGTAGGACGCCAGCGCCTTCCGCACCCTCGCATCGGTGTAACCCGGCGAGTCCTGCCAGTGGCCATAGATGGGCTGCACGACCTCACCGTCGTAGTCCGGCATGTACATCTCGGTGTAATAGGACGGAGCGTCCCACGGCTCATGGGGATCCCAGGTGTCGATATAGAGGAAAAACTCCTCCTTGTGGTGTCCCTGCAGCCACTCCATGGCACCGGTGACAGTCTGCGCCACATTGCGGTCCCCTTCGAAACGCCAGGCATCCTTGATATCGCGGGACTCGTGATGATGCGTCTCGATGAGCCGCGTCACCGAGCCCTCCTGGCCCGAGTGCATCCGGAATGTCTGAAACCCCTGATCATAGTTCATCCCGCCGCGCAGGTAGAACGGCGTGTCCACCATCGCGGCAGTATGAACCCCATCGGCCGCCAGAGTCTCGGCAAGGGTTATCGAATCCTCAGGCAAGGGCTCCCAGCCCATATACGACATAGTCCACCGGCCCGTAGCGTGATCAGCCCGGGTCGGCATCGTCGGAAAACCAGCCGCGTAGTGCCTATTAAACCGGGTAGACTTCGCAGCCAGTGCGTCCAGCGATGGGGTCATTATCGGCGTCTTGCCGTAGGCCCCCAGATGGTCCTGGCGAAACGTGTCAGCAACAATCCAGATTACGTTCATCTGTCACCTCACAGGCGTGTTACTAGCGCCGACTCCGGCACAGCCCGAAGCGTACCAACGATTCCATCCCCCCACAAGGTGCCGCGGTGCTGCGCACGCTTAGTTGGGCGGGGCCGATGAACTCCAGAGCACCGGCTCCTCTTCTTACCTCTCAATACAGGACCCATAACATGGGCATGCCTAGCCCCGCCCAACCCAGCGTGCGCAGCACCCCAACTCAGCGTACGCTGTACTCTGAATGGGCTAGGGGGAATCACCCATATAGCCGATACCGTCGGCTGGGCGCGCAGAATAACATCATCTCGTCGCCCGAAACGACACGTAGTAGCTACCGTGGAGTATACTGCGCACAATGCCTCCCCTTCTCCAAGC
>Ga0114999_10008137_pt1 | contig 11745 bp, 21 predicted proteins | sample ArcticOcean_MG_C_3_FD_89820 | JGI IMG/M metagenome (GOLD analysis project Ga0114999, IMG submission 89820) | Marine microbial communities from western Arctic Ocean - ArcticOcean_MG_CB8_126 | ecosystem: Environmental > Aquatic > Marine > Oceanic | place: Arctic Ocean: Canada Basin | collected...
CTAAATGATCAAATAAAAAAGAAATATTGCAAAAGCAACAATATTCCTTTAATTGAAATAACAAAAATCAAAAATGTCGAAACAATATTATCTACTGCTGTCTCATTAACACCTCGACAGCACTAGGAACGTTGCGTTGAATATTTGGTACATCTGAGGGGTTTCCAGCATAAGGTATCTCTTTGAAATTCATTCCCTGTAAAGCTGTTGCTGCATTTTTTGTTGTGTTCATGTTGGCAGTCAAAAACAACATACCATCTCTTCTCTCAAGAAATTCCAACTCTTCTGTGTCAGGTTTTCCGTCAGCATCCAACTTTCCTGTATCTTGAGTGTAGTAGATGCTTAAGTCTAAGAAGGGAACAATATTGCCATCGTCATCAATCATCGCTTCAGAATTATCTGAATGACGAGTTCTAATGACTAATTTGCCCTCAGTATAAGCAGCCTTCAAACAAGTATAGATGTCCCAACCTAACCAATAGATGGTTCCATCAGTTGCTGTAACATTAACAATAAATGCTCTTTGCTTGTATCGTTCTGCAATGGATTCCATTACAACTCTACGACGAAGAACATCTTTTTCTTCTGGACTACCTTCTTCCAGTTTTCTAATTTCTGGCTCTTCTAGGTAACGTTCTGGGTCATCTTCTTTTAAAGACCATTTGCCTAAATTGACTTCTCCCCACTCAGAGTTGTATCTTGTAGAAAGCATGATGGAATAATCTGATTCATTCATGATGATGCCAGCCTTGCTAGTATCAGAACTAACTTGCACAGCACCAAGAAGAGCAGCAATGAATTTCCTGTGATAGTCACCTTTTGTGCCAGTCAATCCATTCAATCTGATGAAGACTTCATTGATGTAAATGTCTTTCTGTACGACCATTGTTAAATGTTCGACAACAGAAGTTGCTGGATTGTTGTGGTCAAGCTGTTTCTTCAAAAGTTTTCTAGCTTCGTCTGAAACTTTGAAAACATTGGCATGTTGTCGAAGATATTGAATTTGGATGTTATCTTCAACAAACTTTCGTTGACTTGGCTCTAGTTCTCTGTCTCTGACTTGTTTGAGCATTTTAAGCATTATATCAGGATCACCTTTGACTGATTCTTCAAAATATTGCTTTTTCCAAACTTCAAAGTCTGCTTCACCATCATTGTTGAAGTCATCAGGCATGTCAGGAGAATCAGGATCATCAGATATATCATCTTCTGGAGTGTGTCCATCGCCGGGGCCGGGATCATCTAAAGGTCCACCACCTTGCGTAGGATCAGCCATTGGATTGCCGGGACCGCCCGGTGAACTTGTTGGCCCCATCTGCATGGAATCAGGTTGTCCGCCCGAAGCAGGAATGTCAAATTCTAAAAATTTGTTCCCGTTATTTTCTGACCAATCATTAAAGTTTATTTTATTAGTCATTATTTCTTCCCCTTCTTATTGAGTTGCTCTATCATAGCTCTCTTATCCATCTTGTCTCCTAGATTATAGGTATTATGCTGAGCCAAATAAGGTGGGAAAGTGCTTCTTTCTTTCAACTTAACTCTGGTTTTTAAATCAGCAACCTTGGATAGTTTGTCGGCCCCGTCCATTTTCATCTTAAGGAGAGCAACAATAGCTTCTTTGCTGGCCGATGAACCATCTCCTTCATTCATAACCATATTTATGAAGTCACGCAACACTTCATCCACTTCTTTTCTATCTTTATTTACCATATCGACAATGTCGTCGTATATGGCGACCAGCTCACCATCAGTTACAATTTCGGCCAGTTCGTTATTTTCAGGTTGGTTTACCAACTTGGGTTCTAATACTTCTTTTTCACTCATGATAAAGTATATAGGAGTAAGGGAAACAATAATCGGAGCATTCATATGACTGATGGAGCACAAGATCAATTTATTGCACAAGTATCAGAGTCTATCAAGGATTTGCACGATCTAACCACACGGGTTGATGAGCGGGTAAAACACCTAATTGAAAAGCAATCTGATTTGGAGCAGAAGATGAATAAAATAGATGATTTGTCTGAAAGAATGGCGGTTATTGAATCAAAAGTTTCGATTGTAGACTATGTAGGTGGAACTATTTCCGATATAGAACAAACAAATATGATGGACGATAAAAGACTCACTGCTCTTGAAGCATCCCATCAAACCCTACAAGGTCGCTGGCAGAAGATCAGCAGTTTTGTCCTCCAGCTAACCTGGGCAGTTGTAGCCTGTTATATTATTTACAAACTAGGTCTCGGCGACTCAATGCCTCCATAGGCCATTTTTCCGCTTTACATTGGCGGGTTTTTTCGTACAATAGCCAGAACTCGAAATTTCTGTGTAAGGGCAATGGTCGATGGCAGATGAAGCGTTTGAAATTTTGTACGCAAAAACCCACGAATGGCTGGGAGTTATCGACAAGTCTGATCTGGCTTATGTCGGAGTTTCCAACTACGCATTGCATGAAATGAGTGACATTGTTTACCTCGAACTGCCTGATTTGGGCAATCCTATCGTAAAAGGCGATTCCTTCGGAGAAATAGAGAGCGTCAAAGCTGTTTCCGATCTATACGCTCCTGTTGATGGGGAAGTAGTTGAAATCAATCAAGCTGTCCTTGATAATCCTGATCTATTGATGAGTAGTGATGACGTTTGGTTGATTAAGATTAAAATAAATAGTCCAGACGTTTCTCATTTAATGACTCAGGGCCAATATGAAGAGCAAACAAAAAATGTCGAATAAAAATATTGCAGTAATGGCATCGGGCACAGGAACTACACTTAATAACCTTGCCCTGCTTTCAAACAAAGGAATCGTAAATTTTGGAATTTCCGCACTTTTAACGAACAACTCACAAGTAGGCTGTGTCGATGTGGCAGTCAAATACGGGATTCAGACTATTGTTATCACAGATGACAATATTTGGAGTTTAATTCCTGATAATGTTGATTTGATTGTTTTAGCTGGATGGTTGAAACTTTTGAACATTCCATCCAAGTGGAAAAATAAAGTTTTGAACATTCATCCTTCCTTGCTTCCAAAATATGGTGGCAAAGGTTTTTATGGGATTAAAGTTCACAAAGCAGTCATAAAAGCAGAAGAGACAGAGTCTGGCTGTACCGTGCATGTTGTTGACAATGATTATGACATGGGCAGAATTCTACGGCAAGAAAAAGTTTCAATCACAAAGTACGATACTCCACACACCTTGCAGACGAAAATTCAAATTCTTGAACGAAAAATATACCCTAAAGCGATTGATCATTATTTGATGACACATGACAAAGATCATCGTAAAAAGGTTGCTGATGACTGCAAAGAAGTAGCCACTGGTTGGTCAGGGCTATAAAAAGTTGACAGAAGACCCTAAATAAAGTAAATAATGTTGTGAGGTAGGATAATGGCACTAAGCTTTAAAGAATACAGACAATTAAGAGAAGCCGCTGACGGTAACTCCGACAGCGGCAAGAATGACAAAGCTCACAAAGATTTGCATAGCAATATCACTTTGGGCGATGGGAATGATTTTCCTCCATTCGTTGTATCCGACCGAAAAGGCAATCGTGAGCATGGTGGTCAAAACGCCAACCTAGCTCCGATTATTCGGGCATTTAAAGATGGTGCCACTTGGGGTGCCACCAAAGAAAAAGAAACTGGCAATCTAAAAGACGTTAAAATCAGTGGTCGAAAGCTCTACTTGGTAGGTGGCTCTGTTCGTGACATTATCATGGGCCGCACTCCTAAAGACTTTGATATCACTACTGATGCAACTCCAGAAGAAATTGAAAAAATTCTGGAGCAAAACGGATTTGTCAAAAAAAACAAAGACCCAAGGGAAGATGAAAATCAAAGCAAAAAAAGTAGCGGCTACGATGGACCGGGACCACAAGACTCCCACAATAAGTCGTTTTTCCATCTTGGCAAAGACGAAAGAGGCCAACCTTTCGTCTACGGAGTCGTTGTCAATGACGAATTGTACGAACTAGCCACCTTCCGCAAGGATCACAAAGGTGGAGACAATATTAAGCTGAATCAGGTGCAGCACGGAACACACGCAGATGACGCTAAGAGACGTGACTTGACGATGAATCAACTGTACATTCAGTTGGATAATCCAGATGGGGAAAACAAAAAACTTATTGATCATCACGGCGGAATTCACGACATTAAAGCTGGCCGCATTAAATTCGTTGGCAAAGCTAAAGATCGACTAGAGGAAGACCCGATCCGAGCTTTGCGAGCGATTAGGTTTGCCCATCGTTTTGGTCAAGGAAGCAAAGCAGTTAGTTCAGAAGACAAAAAGGAAATTCACAACATCATTGATGCGATCAAAGAACGTGTTGCTCCTGAAAGAATTCAAGCAGAACTTAAAAAAGGTATGAGTTATAACGATGTTGATCCAACCAAATACTTGAAAAGTTTGGAAGAATTTGGGCTACTGGATACTGTGTTTCCCGGTTTGAACAAAAGCACAGACTTTCCTGATGAGATGCAGGGCTTTCATTCAAGTCCTCATCACATGTTGGCTCACATGCTTAAAGGAAATCAAGATTTAGAAGGATTGTCGACCTCTTTAAATGACTTGAAATACTCTAACGGCGATTCAGATAAGATTGGTCATTTGATCAAGATGCTAAGGTTTAAATCTGGCAACGTTGATCCCGATGAACTTGAGCAATTGATGAAATCTCACTTGAAAAGTGGTCTCCCGAATAAAGGTGTTTCTGATTGGATGACTAAAGTCGGTCGCAGACCTCCGCACGAAGCATCTGCTTTATTCCAGCACTTTGGTGCTCCAAGAATAAAAGTTTCTTATGCTGGTGGTGGAGGACCGTTCGATAAGTTTTTGAATCCAATCACTGGAAATTCTAATCCTGCGACTGCTCCTGAAGTTGGAAAACTCAAGCGAAGCATGGAACATGATAATTTTCAAAAACTTCTCCAAGGACTTGCTCCTAAGAAGACGACATGGAACAAGGTCGTCGACACAAAGAATTCATGGCAAGACTGGCTCCTAAGAAAGAAGAAGGCAGTATGAGAAATGATGGACGTGGCGTGAACAACTCTAACTCTGGGAGAGAGATTCTCAGAAGTGCAGTTTACACTATGAGTGCCGAGACTTCTTCCAAAAAGAAAAAGAAGAAGTCTCGGCTTCGTTTCAAGGAATGGATGGATGGTCAACAAATATGCCCGCCAAGCAAAAGCAGCACAGAAAAGACTACGCAAAGAAAGATCGTGTGAGAACAAAAAAGCGTATGAGACTGAAGAACGAGCCGCCAAAACTGGCAACGACACCTACCATTGTCCTTACTGTAAAAAGTGGCACACTACTGCCGCCCAAAAAACGCTCATCAACACCCTGAAGAAACGTTTGAGACAGAAGCTAAAGTAAGCTTTACATCGTCCAAAATTTTCGTACAATGGTGACATGAATAACCCAACACTTCACAAACCAGTCCCAATGAATGTTCGAGTGGTAATTCCAGAGCATTACCACACCGGCAAAACTCCAAAATATGGAAAAGTCGTGGGAATTTCTGCGTGTCACGTCATTTTCACCTACATCGTGTTGCTTGACGAACCTATGCCTTCTGAATATGGCCCTCTGGGAGCACTTGTTGTCAATGGCCCTGAACTAGTTGGAGTCGATGGAGAAAATTGGAGATTGGAAAAAACTTAGATGAAGAAACTTGAAATATTCGACTTCGATGGCACCCTCGTTTACTCTCCCCTACGATCTACTCAGTTTAAGATCAAGGGTTTGGGTCACGGTACAGCCCAACATCTTTACGATAAGTGGCTCGAAGACAACAAAAAGCCAAAGCGAAAGTGGTCAGGGTGGTTTGGTCGAAAAGAGACCCTGCTTCACCCAATCTTCCCACGTCCCCTCAGAGAAGACATGCTCAACAGGGAAATTGCAGACCGTTTCCTTGAATCCAAAGCAAACGACAGCGTTATCACTTGGATGATGACTGGTCGACACATGGGAATCCGTACACATGTCATTGACATTCTCACAGGTTATGAACTTTTGGGAAAAAAAGACCCGACAGAACTGTTCTTTGCGACAAGAACTCCTACGCTTGACTGGAAGAAAGACACGATCCTTGAAGCAGTAATGGATCGTGACATCACTGAAGTCGTAATGTGGGAAGATCGTGCTGAACATGTTCTTGCTTTCAATGAGTTCGGCAAAGACGCCCTAGCCAAACTCAACTGCTCTATGACCGTTATTGAGGTAAAGTGATGAAAATCTCTCAATGGTGGCCTGTTTGGCTTATATTGGTTTCGGCTGTGTTCTCTCAAGAACCAATCTCTCCAAGACCAGATATCTCAACTCCTTCGCTAATCCAATTAGAAGAAAAATGGGATAACGTTCTCAGAGCGAAATACCAAGCTCTTCCCCATGAACAACGTCCAAGTTCTGAAACAGAATGGGTCGAGTTTCTTGCTCCTAAGTACGAAGCATCTACTGAATATGTCCTAATTGACAGAACTAGGGTGGATTTGCTCAATCGAGAGTATGCTTTCGAGGTCGATTGGGCAGATAAGTCTTTAAAATGGGCTGAAGCTATTGGCCAAGCTGGCTGGTATGCCCACAACACGCACAGGAAGCCCGCTGTGCTGCTCTTGGTGCCAAACAAAGAAGAAGGTACTATGCGGAATATCTATCGCTGTAGGACGACCTGTGAGCTTTACAAGGTGGCTGTCTTTGTGGAAGACTTAACAAAGTACACTAGACCTTGATCCATTGTGGATTTAATAGCCATGCAATAGGAAGATTCTGTTCTTCCGTAGCAGGATTTTCTCTATAAGGTATTTCCATCCAAAATGGCGACTTATCGTGGGATAATCCAGCTTTTCTTTCAAGCTGAGTGCTGAAATCAGTTGGTTGTACTCTGATGGCATCCACCTTATTAAATTTGGTGGCTCCTGACTTCACTTCTACAACTTTCCCCATTCTTCGTCCGAAGTTATATCCGTGACGAACAATTTCCACGTAATCGCCTTCTTTGATGGTCGAATCCTTGAATATAGGTCCAACTTCAGCAGATTCATTTAACCAAGAGTAAAAGTCTTTCATAGGTGATTTATTCCATTATTTGTTCTTTATATAGTTATGGAGACTTATCGCAAAATTATAAAACTATTGAAGGAACATTGCCCCCCAAAATATCCAATAAGCGTTAGGCGGGTGGAGCTAAAAGGCTATGATGGCCTGTGCAAGAAAAAAGATGGCAAATTTTCTATAAAGATTAATCGTGATCTTGACGAAAAGGCAGCAATTGACGTATTGATTCACGAGTGGAGTCACGCTATTTGTTGGACCGATCAGCACGATGCGATGAGTACAGAGGAATTCAACCGTACTATGCATGGAGATCATTGGGGGATCGCCTATGCAAAAGTTTATCGAATTTTTGAAGAACATTATCTAAACACGCTGTAATTGTGGTAACTTTTTCATATTTGAAAAAATATCTTGTTTGAAAAATACCTTAAAACTTTACCTTGACCTACGCATTATTTCTTGCTAAAAGAGCCTATTATCCATAACTAATATTGGATATAGACTCTTTTTTTATGGATGGTTGCGATATGCCATACGTGAAGGCACTTTACCTTGATGGTAAAATAGTAACAGGAGTCACGCACGGACACGCTTTCGCTGAACTTTCTCCAAAAGAGAAAGAACAAATCGATGGCATCGTTAGTGGCTTCTTTGATGAAGAGACAGGTCAATTTATTGACCCGGATAACAGTCTAGAATTCTACACCAAAAGTATTATCCTTATCCGACATGGGAACGTTGCTCAACCTTATTCTGAGAACCTTGATCCAGACCTTTCTGAAAAAGGTATCGATGAAGTCAAAAGGATTACTTATTTTTTACAAAAAAGAGTTAACCTTCAAAATACTACCGCTTATGTAAGTCCCTTCCTCAGATGTCGGCACACCGCCCAAATAATTGCCGACCACACCAGAATCAAAATCAAAGTATCAAATGAGATTCGTGAAGAATCACAAGATACACATTCTGACTTCTTTACTAGATTAAAAGATACACTAGATCATCTGCCAGCAAAGTCATTGCTAATTTCACATTCCGATGTGATTGAGGCAATTACACGCATGGCAACAGGAATTGGAGAAGTTGCTCCAATTCCTACAGCTAGTGTTACTCTTATAAGTAAAAGACAAGCAGTTTGTCTTGGTTTTAAATACTGAGGTTATTATGGCAGAAAAAAGAAGCGTCCCTGATCTAGAATTCATGCTCCAAGGAATGGCCGACATCGCCAAAGCTACGAATTTTTACAGAAAAAAACTCCAAGAAGAAGGATTTGACGAAGGAGAAGCAATGGCTTTTGCGATTTCTTGGCATGACAATGTTTTACCGAAATTGGTTGATAAGCACCTTCAATTAGAGTAGAATGGGTATATGAGCAGAATTCCGACATCGCCACCGCTGCCGCCCACTGCTTTGACTGGTCGGCCAAGCCGTGGCTCTCGGCGTTTCCGAAGGCTGGCAAGAAGACGAATAGACAAAGCCAAAATTGCTGAATTTGATCCAAAAGTCAATTGGGGAAGGGATGGCTTCTAATGGCCTACGCTGTGTCTGACGATGAAAAAGAACTCCTGACTCTCTTCCTCATGTACCCATGTTCAGATTTTGTGTTCGATGTCAACAATTGGAAAATTCGTTCCAGACCGGGAATCGTTGAACCCAATGAAGATGGCTCGGAAGAAATAATCGAATTCAGAAGCGGAGTTGACTATGTGGCGATAGTCGAAGCGTTAAGCTCAGAGCCAATACTGACATGGGACACGGCAACTGTCGTTGTTGCTAATTGGCTTAAACTCTCGCCAACAGAATTTTATCACGAATTAATCCGATTTCAGCAAAGTGTTGTTTACGCCTCACAAGGACTACCTAGTGATAACGAAGTCAATTGGGGAAGAGACGGCTTCTAATCCCAAAGTTCATAAAGCCAGACATCACCGACTACTCTTGCTCCACGGGCTTTGCTAGTTAATAGCTTTTTGCCATCGTAGGTGATTTCCATTCGCATTCCCTTGCCAATCCAATTTTGCTTTATTAATGAAGCCCTACCACATGACCCAACAAACATCCCTGCAACTGGCTTATTAAGATGACCACCTTGAATCATGATTCTATTCCCGCCCAATAACTTTATGATGTAAAGATTATTAAGAGTTTGAATATCAATTCGACTTCCCACGTCTAGCTGGGCTATGTTGATGCCGCCCAACCGCTTTGGCTTCTTTTCTATGATCATCATCTAGAAGAGTCGATTTTTCCGAAAAACGTTTTACATTTGCAGATTTTTTCGTACAATGGGGTTTTAGTAACCTCAAATTCAGGCAAAAACAATGACATTCATCGAAATCAAAGGGTATGGCGACTTTAGTTGTCAGTACACAGACAGCGTCTGGTCTTCAGAAGGCTCAACTCTTCCAAGTGGAAATTACGACAAAGAAAACAAGCCAGACAAACTAATAGCGGAACTTAAATCGCTAGGATTCAAACAAGTCAAAACTAAATCTGTCATTTTTGGCGGCGGACTATAACCCAGAATTTTCTCTAAAGGATTCAGACTAATGTCACTGACAGTAACGAACCCAATCAACAGCAAAAAAGATTTTCTCGCCGATTGCAGGAATTGGTGCGACAATTTCCAAACTGAGAACAAAGTGATGATCGCCTACGTTCGGCGTGGCCCACGACCTGTTCGAAATGTTTTCATCCAAAGTGAAGACGGAACAGTGGCAGCTACCAAGCGAGGTCGACGGAAACCTCAAGGGGTTATCGCAGCCTATCGTGGACAGGATGGAACTGTCCGAATCGGCTGGTCACTTTGTCGTAAGGGCGAAACCTATGACAACAAAGTCGGCCTTCGATATGCTCTTGAACGAGCAATTCCGTTGGATGTGGTTCGAGAGATGTTGGAAGAACTCACCGTGCGGCAGCTTGTGCCAGAGTCCACATTCAAAGGCGAATGTAACGATTCCCTATATTTCAAGGGACAAAACTACACCTACCCGCCACAAAGTGTGCGAAAAACTTTGTCCATGTTCATTAGCAAAGTTGAAAAATTGTGATAAACGACAAAAAAATAGAAGATGTTCTGGCTCACCTGAACCTCATGGCTAACCTCAAAAGCCAGAAGGATTGGCATTTTCGTACTCACTCCAAACTTTGGAAATCAGTATATAATGCTATAGCCTATGGGGACGACCTTGTAGCACACCCCAAAAATCATCTTCTGAAGTGTTACAGAGGTAGCGGCATAGCCGTGTCTTTTAGAGACGTTTGCCTCTACGCCAAAGATTATACCGTCGCACCTACGGCGGAAGCTCATGTTGTTGGTCTGGAAATTGAAATCGAATATGTCCATGAAGATCAGGATGGGCAAGATTGGCCTGACATCATATCGAAAAAGTTCACTCTTCAGCCACCAACAGAATTCTTAGCCGATCAGTTTACAGACGCTGAATTCAACGAGTGGGTTGGTAAAGTGAAATCTGAAAGAGATGCTAAAATCAAGGAGAAAGACCTTGAGACATTAGCAGAACTACGAAGGAAGTATCCGAATGAGTTTTGAAATAATAATCTCATGCGTTCTGGCAACACTAGTGGTCATACTGTTCTCCTTAATGGCTATTAATGTGTTTTCAAAGAACAAATGGTTTTGCGTCAAAATGGGATGGCATCGAACGCCAATAAGAATTGGTTTTGATGGGGCTTCTCAAAATGGTGAGTGTCCACGCTGTGGTCAATCTGTAATGAAGGATAGTCAAGGGAATTGGTTCTAAGATGATACTTGCCGCTATTAGCACTATGGGAGAAATGACTTTTCACCAAGTCAAAACCGAATGTGGTGAAGACGCTTGGGTTCCCCTTGTTGTCTATCACTTCGAATTCGAAGGAAAAACCAATACTATACTTCCACTTTTTGCAAGTGAGGCTATTTGCCATAAATGGTGCAAAAGAAATCTTCCCAAGGATTGGGGCCTGTTTGGTGGAACCTATCTGACCAATGAGGATGTTCCAACCATTGAAGCTAAAGGCTGGAACGTTCGAATGTTTGAATGGCCAAACCTAGTTAAAGACCTCGTGAGGTTTGAGGTTGTGCCAATTGAATTAAACGACAAACCAGAGGTCTATGGCACAAGAAAGAAAAACTTGCCTAAATCTCTGGAGTCAACTATATTAAATAATTAATCTTAAGGCGGAAATATGAATCTACAAGAATATAAGCTAACAGTAATTAGAGCAGTGTTAATAGTTGCTGCTCTGGTTACTGTTCCAATTGCTATTCTCAAAGTCGTTGAAGTAGCAATTGCTGATAAGCCTGCTCAGCGGAAAACAGTGGACAGAGGGATAAATGAACCACGTCCATTTGAGGATGCTAATCCTACATCTGTGCTTGGAGACCCCTCAACTATACCCGCACTTGACCCATTCGCTGATGATAGAGAAGGAACTCTTGTTGAATACGAAGAAGGCATTAAAGAAGAAGCTGTCAAGAAAGATTTAGATTATTCACCGGGCAAAGGTGACTGGAAAGTCACACAAGAACAACAAAAAATTACCACACAGGAACGAGAAGCAAAGGTGTATGCTCTTTATGTTGTGTCCCTAGAAGAATGGGCTAAACCTCAACTTGATAACTGGACCTGTCGTTCGTGTAAACGCAAATTGAGTACAAATTTCAATTTCGAAAGTCGAGATA
>Ga0114999_10008140_pt1 | contig 11741 bp, 10 predicted proteins | sample ArcticOcean_MG_C_3_FD_89820 | JGI IMG/M metagenome (GOLD analysis project Ga0114999, IMG submission 89820) | Marine microbial communities from western Arctic Ocean - ArcticOcean_MG_CB8_126 | ecosystem: Environmental > Aquatic > Marine > Oceanic | place: Arctic Ocean: Canada Basin | collected...
TAGGAATAGTCTATTAGGAATAGTCTGGCGTCAGCGACAGCGGGCCTGCAGAACGACGAATTTCGCGTCGCTGTACAAGACCTTGCAATTACCAAAAAGCCGCCTCAATTTTGCGTGGTACGCAAGATGCTGATTGCCGACGATGATCAGTTCACCCCCCGATCGTAGAACCCGTCTGGATGCGGTGAACATGCGCCATGCCGTGGCGTCGCCCTTGGCATGATGCTGATGAAAGGGTGGATTGCACAGGATGACATCCGCGCTGTCAGCTCCCATCGAGCCGAGACAGTCTGCCGCTTCGAAACACGCTGTGCGCGTGCCGAACATTCGATCCCAATTTCGTTTGGCCGAGGCAAGGGCCATGAACGATTCGTCAACAAAGCTGATCCTGCTCAAAGGATTGCGCTCTGCCGCTACGAGTCCAACAACTCCGTTGCCACAAGCCAGATCGACAATGTGGCGAGTGCCGTCACATGTGGGGACTTGAGCCAGCAGGTGGCGGGTACCGATATCGAGACGATCGCGAGAGAACACGCTGGCGTCGCTGCTCAGCGTCCAGTCTGTGCCCTCGAGAACGAATTCTGTGGGATAGGGACTTGCGCCCGGATCCAGATCTGGGTCCAATTCACAGTGTATGAGCCGTGCCTTGCTTCGGGCGAGGGACGTTGTTGTAGGACCGAGAATCCCTTCGAAGAGTTGCAATGTTGACGTGTGAATATCTCGAACCATGCCGGCGCCAAGAATACGTGCCCCCGAAAGCAGGTGGGGCCGCAGTCGATGCAGCTGATCCTCGAGCAACGCCAGGCTTTTGGGGATCTTGATCAGAACTGTGGCGACAGCTGCACGTGGTGCATCGACACTCTTCAGCAGACTCACTGTCGATTCAGACAGACCGTTGTCCCGCAGATTGGCGCAGGTTGCCTGGTGCGCGAGCCAGGAGTCGGAGGACATGAACACCGGTTGTGCCGTAGCGGCCCTGCCAGCAAGGGAGACGGCAAGGGCTCCGCATGCATCGTTCAGGATATAAGTCACCCCTTCGGCCAGCGGCTCCTCGTCCAATTGTTTTAGCAGATAGACGTCGGCGGCGTCCCAGGCGCGCAACGGATCTCGACCACTTCGGGGAAAGCGGCGCAACTGCAGCCCGCCCTGAACTACGTTCAACTCTGTTTCGGCGGCCTGGCTCATGTCTGAGGAGTATCTGTTTGGCGTGTATCTACGGTAGGTCCATCAGCCCAGGCACCCGTGCGCGACTTGATCACCGAGAGGGCGGCGATGATGGCTGTCTCCGTGCGTAAGACGCGACTTCCCAGTCCCACCAGCACGTACTGCGACTCGCGCAGCAGATCGCGTTCCTGTTGTGACCAGCCACGTTCAGATCCCACGGCCAGAACCAGACGCACATCCGCCGTCATGGATGCCGTGTGCAGGGGCTGGATCCCCTCATAGTTATCGAGACCAATGCGCACGTCTCCGGCGGCATCAGCGATCGCCTCCGTCAGGCTCATGCCAAACTCGACGTTCGGAAGGCGCGTTGCGAAGGCCTGCTCCACGCCGGAGCGCACCTGGCGCTCATGTTCACCCGTAGACCACAGGCTGCTGCCGGCATAATTGGCCTCGCCGCGATCGGTGCGGGCGAAGAACATGCGATCCACACCCAGGGTGGCAGCCTCGCGTAGCACCCGTCGACTGGTTTGTGGCCGACAGAGTCCGCAGATCAACGTGATGTGCTCGGCGACGGGTGACTCGCTGTCCCATGTAAAGGACAGCGTCAGCGCCAGATCGGTCACCGATTCGACCTTGGCCTTGCCACGAGGACCGTTAATCCGACCCACATCCAGACTCTCCCCTGGTGCACGCCGCAGAACGGAGAGAATGTGCTGAGATCTCGGATCGTCTCTGGGCAAAGACCTGTCGACCTCTCCATCGGCAAAGAGCACAATGTTCACGGTCCGCACCGGGGTGGGACGGGGGATGAACCCTTCCTTATCATTTACTCAGTCGCCCTTTGATAAACTGGAAAATATGAAACAGATCTTCACCGACCTCCTTGGCCAGGCCGACATCGAAATTGACGGAGACCGTGCCTGGGACATCCAGATCCATGATGATGCCTTCTACAAGCGCGCCCTCGCTGGAGGTTCCCTGGCACTGGGCGAGTCCTACATGGACGGTTGGTGGACGTGCAAGTCTCTCGATCAGTTCTTTGACCACTTGCTGCGTGCCGGTCTAAGCCAGAAGGTCGTACCCCTGTCGGCGAAGATCTTCGTCGCCCGCTCCAAATTGATGAACCTGCAGTCGAAGATCGGCTCTCGTGCCGTGATTGACACGCACTATCAACTGAGCCCGGCCCTGTTCATGTCCTTTCTGGATCCGTACAACCAGTACACCTGCGGCTACTTCAAGGGCACCCACGAGCTTAATCAGGCGCAGGAAAACAAGCTCGACCTTATTTGCCGCAAGCTACAACTGCGCGAGGGCGACAAGGTTCTCGATATCGGCTGCGGCTGGGGCGGATTCGCCAAGTTCGCCGCTGAGCGCTACGGTGCCCATGTGACGGGCATGACAATCTCGGACAAACAATTGGCCTATGCCCAGGACTTGTGCTCAGGTTTGCCCGTAAATTTCGTCAAATCTGACTACCGCGATTTCACGGGAACGGATTTCGATAAAGTTCTGGTCTGCGGCATGATCGAGCATGTGGGCTACAAGAATTACCGGAATCTGTTTGAGGTGGCCCATCGGAGCCTGAAGGATGGTGGCCTGTTTCTGCTGCACACCATCGGTCGTCACCGTTCCGGCTCCAACACCGATGCCTGGATGCACAAATACATCTTCCCAAATGCCATGATGCCCGCGCCGAAACAATTGACGACTGCCGCGGAGCAACTCTTTGCGCTGAACGACTGGCACAGTTTCGGCACGTACTACGACAGCACCCTTATGGCATGGAACGAGAACTTCGTCGACAATTGGAGCGATCTGAGTGAAGAGTACGACGATCGCTTCTTCCGTATGTGGACCTACTACCTGCAAATGTGCGCCGGCACCTTCCGCAGCAATAAGAAACAGCTGTGGCAGATCGTCTTCGCCAAACGCCGCGGCGCCGTCGCCGGCTATGAAAGTGTTCGATGAAAATCACCTCGATCAAGACGGCCGCGACCCGAGGTCACGGGATGCATCTGTGGGTGCGAATCACGACGGATGCCGGCATTACCGGCACGGGTGAATGTGTGCATGGCGGCAAGCAGGCGATCGCCATCATTCAGGAACTGGAGGAGAAGCTCATCGGTCGCGATCCCTTCGCGGTGGATGCCATCTTCGAGCAGATGCGCCGGGGCCATGTCTTTGACGGTGGTGATGCAGGAGCACTGATCACGGCACTGACTGGGATCGAGATCGCCCTCTGGGACCTGAAGGGCAAAGCCCTGGACACGCCCATCTACGAACTGCTCGGCGGCAAGTTTCGCGATAAGATCCGCGTCTACGCCGACTGCCAGGTTGCTCCGGGTATGAACTTCGACAAGATCAAGAAGGTTGTCGACGAGGTGCTCGAGCTCGGCTTCACCGCACTGAAGATCGATGTGGACATCGACGCCTACGGCTACAAAGGCAGCGAGGTCGCCCACTTCGAGAAGGACCCTTTCAACTACACTGCCAATCAGTGGGAACACGAGCGCATGGTCAGCCTCGTGGATATGGTGACCACCGCCGCCGGTCGTGGTATCGACGTCGCAGCTGACGTGCACACACGCCTGGATGTACCCAGCGCCATTCGCCTCGCCAAGGCGCTGGAGAGCTATCACCTGATGTGGCTGGAAGAACCGGTACCGGCAGAAAACATCGACGCCATGCGCACCGTCACCCAATCAACGAGTGTGCCGATCTGTAGCGGCGAAAATCTATACCTGCGGCACGGCTTCCGTGAGCTGATCGAGAAGCAAGCGGTGAACATCATCATGCCTGATATCCCCAAGTGCGGGGGCCTGTCGGAGTGCCGCAAGATCGCCAATCTCGCCGAAATCTACTACATCCCCTTTGCACCACACAACGTCTCCTCTCCTATCGGCACCCTCGCCTCGGCACATGTTTGCGCCACCGTGCCAAACTTCCTGGTCCTGGAGTTCCACTGGCTGCACCGGGACTACTGGACGACGATCATTCAGGAGAAAACAAACATCATCAAGGATGGATTCATCCACCTGGATGGCCGCCCGGGAATCGGCGTGGAACTCGACGAAGAAGTGGGGCGGCAGTACCAGGTGCCGGGCACGACATGGTTCGAGTAACCTAGATCAATTGCCTCGCTCAGCCGCCGCCGAGACATCGATGTACGGCGGCGCCGATCAACGCCTCTGAGTCTGCAGCAAAGCGTCCGGTGTAGAGCAACCGTCGGTTGTTGTCGATTACCTCGTATCCCCCTTCCGAGATCTGCCTGCGTACCGGAACGTATCCGACCATGTCATTAGCATAGCCTAGAGTCCAGACGTCACGGAACATGGCACCGAACTCACGTCGGAAACGCAGGCCGAACTCCACGCTCATCTCTCCCGCCAGAGCGATCAAAGCCAGATCACTTCTACAGCGGAGCGTCTGCACCTCAAAATCGAAGGTGCTTCTCTGCGGAGTGTTAGTCGTGTGCAGGTCCATCTGCTGTCGCGCCCATTGGCGCACATATTCCTCCGGTGCTTCAAGCGCCGCCGCCAATTGCCCTTCTGTTGCAACGTCCGTTTTCAGCGCGACGAATTCTTGATCCAACACCAGGGGACCCGTAAGGTCTCGCAAATCATCGGCCTCCAGGACACGGGCAACTGCCTCCCCGAGCATTTCACCCCGATTGCAGACCTCGTTGATGCTGAGCTTGCGGAAACCATCCTCCTGTGCGTCGCGGGCGTCCACCTTCTGATCCCCTGCGCAACCTTGAAAGAAGGCGGCCGTCACACCTCCATAACGACGCTCCAGCGCGGCGCAGGGGAATCCTGGGTAGTCACCGCCAATCTCGTTAATAGCGCCGGTGCTGGTCGGATGGCACGCATAGCTGAACAGCACATGGCGCAACTGTCCAGAATTTGATTCGAAGGCAAGTACGGAGACCTGGTGATCGTGAGGCGCCTCCAGGCTCGGCTTGAACAAAAACCCTCTTCGGCCATCAGGTTTGCGTCGGGAAGCTGATATACCACACCACCCGGTACCTGCCCGTATCCTGGCCGGAGCGCGATTCTCGAGAGCCCGCACCGCTGTGTCGGCGAGTGTGTCCAGCGTCTTATCTATGTAGATCTCATCCAGCACACCATGACGGCGCCGATCCATGTCCCGCAGGACGGGCCCGCAGTGCGTGTGCGTGCCCGTCAGCAGAATTCGCTCAGGTGGCAACCCGGTGCTGGCGCTGATTCGCTGCTGCCGTACGCTCGTAGAAGCCAAGCCAGTCGATTGTCAGTAGAAGAGCCGGCTGCTGGCTTTCGTCTTCGATGGCGACACAGGTCGCACGCAACCGCTGATAGACACCGATAGACGGTGTTGTACGGGCAGCGTACCCGGCGAGAAAAATCCCCACGGGAGGCGTGACATCCGCCGTTGCCACACCGACGCGGTGGGTCATTCGGGACATGAGAGAACCTTGAGACGAGTTGAAGGCGGTCGCAACGGCGTACATCTACTACATTTCCTCAATGATCCGCCAGTTTGGCCGCCAGTTAGGTCACCAGTCTTGGTCTGCGGACTTCACCCCAGTTCCGGAGGTTGCTTGTTAATGTCGGTTCAGATTGCGACGATGGATGATGTACACGCCGCTGCGGATGTCATTCGTCGACATATCTCGCCTGCGCCCCTGGTCCGCTCCTATGCCCTGGAGAAACATCTCGAATTGCCCGAGGATCGGCGTGTGTGGTTCAAGGACTACGGCTGGACGCCCGTAGGGTCCTTCAAGCTTCTTGGTGCACTCAACTGGATGGACCACCACGCAGAAGAGGTTGGCGAGTTGCCTGTGGCAGCGCATTCTTCTGGAAACTTCGCCTCGGGAATCTCCTTTGCTGCGATGCGTTATGGCAAGCGTGTCATCATCGTTATGCCCGCATCGGCGCCACAGATAAAGTTCCAGCTGACGCGGTCCTTTGGCGCCGAGATTCGCACCTATGACAGTGCCACCGATCACCAGACGGGTGAACGTGACCGCCTGACGAAACAGATTGCCGAAGAGGAACATGCTGTGCAGGCGTCACCGTACGACGACCCCCACGTGATTGCCGGCAATGGGGTCGGAGGCCTGGAGATCGTCGAGACCCTAACGCAGCAAGAACGCGACGTATCACACTTCATCTGTCCCGTAAGCGGAGGCGGTTTGATGGCTGGACATGCACTGGCCATTGCAGACGGTTACCCGCAAGCACGGATCATTGGTGTGGAGCCGGATGGAGCCGCCGACTTTCGCCAATCCTTGCAGGCAGGCAAGCGAGTGCGCCTCGACAAGCCTGTCAGTATTTGCGACGGTCTGTTGTCCTATGACGTGGGTGAACACAATTGGCCCATCTTGCAGCGGCTCGTACCCGAGTCCGCCGTTGTCCCCGATTTGCAGACGCAGAGCGCCATGAAGTGGCTCTATGAGAGCCATGGCCTGCGCGTCGAACCCTCCGGTGCCATCGCCACTGCCGCCATTCTTCATGGGCATGTGGACATCTCTGGCTCCGGCGATGTTGTCATCATAATCAGCGGTCGCAATCTCGACGAAGACCGCTTTCACCAGTGGCGAGCCGCTGTCTCATAGAGGAACCTGCAGCCCAATGGAATCCATTGATTTTGTCGTAGTTGCACTGTATGCCGTGGCCATGGCGTGGCTCGCCTGGATTGCCGGCAAGCGTTCCAAAGGAGCCGACGCCTACTTTGCCGCCGGCCATAGCCTGCCGTGGTGGATGGCGGCCATCTCGCACCATGTATCTGGTTACAGCGCTGTTGTTTTTGTTGGCTTTGCCGGCAAGGCAGCCAGCGCCGGGCTAAGCATGTGGATGCTGTTCTCCGTCCCGTGTTTCATCGCCATGATGCTCGGTGCCGGTCTCTGGGCACCGCGCTGGGCGCGACTCAAAGTGCTCACACCGGTGCAATATCTAGAGGAGCGTTATGGACCCAAGGTTCGCATTGCCATCGCTCTGTCCGGCATTGGGGTAAAGTTCATCGACCTGGGCATTAAGCTCTACGCCATCGCCATCGTCGTACAGGTCAGCACCGGTTGGGAGCGCACCCCAATCATCCTGGTAGGTGGCATCGTAACCTGTCTGTATGTGTTGGTCGGCGGCCTCTGGGCAACAGTACTGACTGACATTGTCCAGTTTGTCGTGCAATTCATTCTCAGCGCGATCGTGGTTACCGCCGTGTTGTCCGCCGTCGGTGGTTGGGACTCCATGTGGCAGCAATTGCCGGAAAGTAGCGGACAGTTGCTCAATCCGGATGCGGGCATTGGCATGGGTTTCTGGTTCGTCTACCTCATTGTCGTCATCTTTAGCTACAACGGCGGCACATGGGGATTGGCACAACGATTCATCTCTGTTGGCAGTGATCGAGACGCACGTAAGGCGGCATTGCTATCGGGCGCCCTTTTCCTCGTCTACCCTCTCGTCATCTTCATTCCTGCCTGGGCATCCCCGCTTCTGATGCCGCAATACTTCGACCCTACCACGCTTCTGCCCGTCGCCGGTTTTGATCCGGATCAGACCTATGTGCTCATGGCCCGTCAGGTGTTGACAGGACTTGCACCGGGGCTGCTGGGGCTACTTGTCTGTTCGATGTTTGCCGCTACCATGTCGATGATCGACAGCGACATCAATGCGCTGGCTGCAGTCTTCACCAAGGATGTCTACGAGCGCACACGTAAGACGCCTGTAACGGACGCACAGTTGTCGATGGTTGGTCGCCTCGCCACGCTCGCCTTCGGCACCGCCGTTCTTGGCGCAGCGCTGGCAGTGGACGGATCGGCAGGAATTGGCAAGGTTTTTTCGCAGACGGTTAAGCTCTTTGCTGCCATTCTGCCACCTGTCGCCATTCCGCTCATGTTCGGCATGTTGTTTAAGGGTCCCACTGCGCGCGGTGCCATCGGTGCGCTCGTCGGTGGTTTCGCCACATTTGCCGTGTTGAAGAACTTCTACCCCGACGACTTCGCCATTTACACCGGGGGTGAGATGATTGTCGCCTGCATCATCTTCTTTGGCGAGGGTCTGATCAGCCGGCGGGATGCCGCCCGCCAGGCTCAGGTGGATGCCCTCTTTGAGCGTCTGGAGACGCCGTCAATAGAGGTGACAGCGGCAGAGAGATGACAGCGGTACAGTGATAACTCGGCTATGGGTGTGCTACTGGGGCAGGCTCCAGAAAGTTCCGGTAATGCCGGTAATACGGCGGGCATTCTTGCCGTAGGTCGTGGTCAGGATGCGGCCATCGTCGAACTCCAGCGACGACGTGTAGCCGTGGTCGGTATCCGGGGCGGGGCGCAGTTGCCATGCCCTGCCCCAGTTCTGGCCACCGTCCTCGCTCAAGTGCGCGTAGATGCCGTACGGTTCGAAACGGCGGCCGTAGGTCAACAAGAGACGGCCATCGCGCAGTTTCAGCAGCCTCGGGCAAGCACCGGAAAGGATGCCCGTCGGTTGTGGACGAGACCAACTCCGACCCGAATCGGTGGACTCGCAGCGCCAGAAAACTCCGGGGTTCTCCGGGTCGCTCACGCGTAGCATGCTGAGCAGATGCCCCGGCGCAAGCTCCATGAGCACGGGCTCCTGGTAGGCCCGTGATTTTGGTGTTCCCCGGGCGATATCGATTCCCTCCGACCAGGTTGACCCTTCGTCATCTGAGTGGTACAGGACCGATGAGCCGATTTTGGCACGGCCCAGGGCGCCGTACGCCGGGATCATGAGGGTCCCGTCGAGCAAGCGGATCGCAGGGGCGCACGCTTGCACTCGAGGGCCTACCAGGATCGTGCGGTCCACGCGCCAGGTAAGTCCGTAGTTGTCGCTCCAGCACCAGACGGCACCGACGCTGCGAAAGGGATACTCTCGTGGATGCGTCCAGGGCACACCGGAGCGCTCAGCTTCTTCTTCAGGGAATACCTCGTGTGCTGCCAGAGCGCCACCGACTCGACCGCCACCGAGGTAGAGCAGACCGAACTCCTGTCCGCCACCGCCAGCCAATTGTGCCGGTTCGGCGGTCTCCCAGCTCTGACCTGAATCCTTCGAGCGGATTACCGTGATGATGGAGCGCGGGCTCGTATGTCGCACCCCTGCTGGATGTCGCGGTGCCTGGCGAAAGGCGAGCAGGAGTTCATCGCCTTCCATCTGGACTACGTGAGGAAAGGCGCTGTAGGAGCGGGCGTCGGAGTAGATTCTGCTCTGCCGAGCCTTGGGTGCCTTGTTGAATTCAAACGAGGCTGCTGTCTGCGCTTTTTTCATTGCCACAATCACTCTCCGTTGACCAGGATTGGGTTCCTATACAATGGCTAACGTACAACCGATACGCCCAAACATCCTCTTCGCTTTCGCCGATGACTGGGGTCGCTATGCCAGCGCCTATGCCGCTGAGGGAGATCTCTCCCTCAGCGGCCTGATCGCCACGCCGAATTTCGATCGTGTCGCCAAAGAAGGCGCGCTGTTCCGCAACGCCTATGTGCCGGCACCCAGTTGCACACCCTGCCGCAGTTCGCTGCTTTCAGGATCGTACTTCTGGCAAACCGGTCTCGGCGCCATCCTCGCAGGCGCCGTGTGGGATGAGACGATCCCCACCTACCCACTGGAACTGGAGAAGGCGGGCTACCACATCGGCTACACCTACAAAGTCTGGTCCCCGGGTAAGGCGATCAACGCACCCTATGGCGGACAACGAACGATGTACGAAACCGCCGGCAATGACTACCGCAACTTTTCGTTTCACGCCACCGACCATGCCCAGGAGTTGGGCGTCGAGGGTGCCAAGCAATTGCTCTACGACGAGACGCTGCAGAATTTCGACGCCTTTCTCGCCGATCAACCAGAGGACACTCCGTTCTGTTATTGGTGGGGACCGACGAACACGCACAGACGTTGGCAAAAGGGTTCCGGGAAGGCGTTGTGGAATATCGAGCCCGATGATCTACAGGGTCGCCTGCCGGACTTCCTCCCCGACGTGCATGACATCCGCGAGGACATGGCAGACTATCTGGGCGAGTGTATGGCGGTGGATGCCGGACTTGGGGTGCTGCTGCAACGGCTCGAGGAACTCGGTGAACTAGACAACACACTGGTCGTCGTCAGTGGCGATCACGGGATCCCCGGTTTCCCACGGGCCAAGTGTAATCTGTACGACATTGGCTGCGAGGTCGCATTGGCGGCACGTTGGCCAGGACAGATCCCGGCAGGTCGCAGCATCGACGACTTTGTCAATCTCATGGATCTTGCGCCGACCTTCCTGGACGCCTGCGACGTACCCGTGCCGGAGTCGATGACGGCCCAGTCGCTGTTGCCTTTGCTAAAGAGTCAGCTGCAGGGACAGATCGAGCCGGCGCGGACGTTTGTCGTCACCGGGCGCGAGCGTCATGTGCACATCGCCCGAGAAGGGAATCTGCCCTATCCGCAGCGCGCGATCCGCACAGCTGACTTTCTCTACATCCACAACTTCGCTCCAGATCGCTGGCCTGCTGGGGACCCTGCCGGCCTCGACGATGAAACAGCGGCGGCGCCTTCCTATGCGGATCTGGAGACGGATACCATGATCTGTTATCCAGATCTGGATGCGGGTCCCACCAAGGCATGGATGATCCACCACCGATCCGAGCCCGATGTTCAGCGCGCCTTTGATCTCGGCTTCGGCAAGCGCCCTCAGGAGGAACTCTATGTACTGGCAGACGACCCGCATTACATGAACAACGTGGCGGGAAAAGCGGAGTACGCGGACGTGCAGGCCGAACTGGAGCGCCAGCTATTTGCCGTGCTTACAGAGCAGGACGACCCACGCGTCGTGGAAAAGCCCTGTCGATTTGAAGCGCCACCTTATTCAGGTCCGGCTACACTATAAGACCTTGCATCCCGAGCACCCGCGTCGCATTGCCACTCATGACGAGTATCTTGTCCTCGTCGCTGATATCAGCAGTAACAATTTTCCCGAACTGGACTCGCGGATCCATCAACGGTTGATCGGAGCCGAAAAGCACGCGGTCCGCACCCGCACCGCCCACAAGCTGCTCTATGACCCCGGGCTGACGGTAGGTGGAACACGTCTCGAGATAGAAATTCGGCAGGGATCGTGCCATGTCGATCGCCTGAGTGCGGAAGGGTTCGATATTTCCAGAGTGGCCGGAAACGAAAGTTGCCCCGGGAAACCGGGCCGCTGCAATCCCCAGCCGCCTCGGCTCAGATCGTTCACCGTCGTCGGTATGGGATAGAACGATCAAGCCCCGGTTCTCTGCGAAAGAAAAGATGTCGTGCCACGCTTCGTGATCTAATGGGTAGTCTGTGTACGGCGGATAGATCTTGATCGCCCGTAGGCCGAGTTCGTCGACTGCCCGCGTCAACTCGGACACGTTCGTCTCTGGCATCATGGGTGACACATAGGCGAAACCGATAAACCGATCCGGGTGGCGCGCGACGAACCTGGCGGTACTTTCATTGGCCCTGTAGCCATCGGGGTGTAAGTTGTTGACCACACACGCCCGGTCCTTGCCAGCCGCATCCATGGCGTACAGCATACGGGACGGCTGGTCGAACATGCCTGCCGTCTCCCAGTTGCCCACATGACCGTGA
>Ga0114999_10008142_pt1 | contig 11740 bp, 13 predicted proteins | sample ArcticOcean_MG_C_3_FD_89820 | JGI IMG/M metagenome (GOLD analysis project Ga0114999, IMG submission 89820) | Marine microbial communities from western Arctic Ocean - ArcticOcean_MG_CB8_126 | ecosystem: Environmental > Aquatic > Marine > Oceanic | place: Arctic Ocean: Canada Basin | collected...
AGCAGTTCAGCAAGTTTCTCTATAAGTTTGGACTTTTGCACCTGATACGGAATTTCCGTAACGACGATCTGATAAAGTCCGCGGGGTAGCTTCTCCACCTCCCACTTAGCGCGCAGACGAAAACCACCTTTGCCGATTTTATAGGCTTCAAGAATGGCCTCAGGGGATTCGACCAACACACCACCGGTGGGGAAATCAGGACCGGGTATGAACTCCATCAATTTCTCAAAGCCTGCATTGGGGAACTTGATCAGATGCAGTGCAGCTCGGCAAAGCTCAGCAATGTTATGCGGTGGAATGTTTGTCGCCATACCAACAGCGATGCCAGCCGCACCGTTGGCCAACAGATTGGGATAACTGGCCGGAAACACGGAAGGCTCTGATTCTTCGCCGTCGTAGGTCTCGACAAAATCGACAGTGTCCTCGTCGATGCCTTTCATCAAGGCTAAGGCAGCCTCAGTCAGGCGCGCTTCGGTGTACCGCATTGCAGCCGCGTTATCACCGTCGATGCTGCCGAAATTCCCCTGCCCATCCACGAGTGGGTAGCGCACAGCAAAGTACTGCGCCAAACGGACCATGGCATCATAAACCGCGACATCACCGTGGGGGTGGTACTTACCAATGACATCTCCTACTACACGGGCGCATTTTTTGAACCCGGACTTTGGGTCCAGCTTGAGTTTCAGCATGGCGAACAGGAGCCGCCGGTGAACTGGCTTTAGTCCGTCCCGTACATCGGGCAGCGACCGTGACATGATCGTTGACAAGGCATAGGACAGATAGCGCTCTCCCAAAGCCTCAGCGAGGGGGGCGTTTCGGATATCGCCTGTCGGTTCGTTGGCTGTCGTCATGTCATCTACTACCCTGTCGTATCTCTATATATAGCGGCCTTAAACATAAAACTCCCAACCGCTCGTGTCTATCCTTCTCAGCAGGCATCTTTGCGTAAAATATCAATAAGCCGGTCTCTTGCCCCGGGAAGGTTGCCGCCTCGGTGGTCTTCAAGATAGCGGGATAAGAAATATCCGGTTAGCTCAAGGCCCTCCAAGATATTGTCTGGGCCCGCAGCTATCGCGCCATTGATAAAAAATTCTGGGAGGGGCAGCAGCTTTGATTTGTAGGGGGCTCCCGCCCCTTCTGAAACCGCACGACCGGACTTCGACGAAACATAAATAAGATCCTCAGTCTGCTCCGTCGCGGCACAGCTGGATAAATCCAAGCCGTAGCCCAATTCTGACAACAGATATAATTCCCATTTAACGTAGCGGGCTTGCCAATCTTGACCGGGCAGCCCTTCCAGAAGGTCAACCAAGGACGCAAACATACCAGGTTCATCCACACGTTCCGGCAGGGTTGCGTTGGCCAAGGCACAGTACGAACTTAAGGCTGCCAAGCGAGCAGGATCATCCAAGACTGTAGAGGCGTAAGCCCGTTCCATTTCACAGGTGTAGGACCCGAGCTGTTCTTCAAGCCGTGCGCGCCATGTTACCTGTAGTAAATTACCCGGTTGAAGGAGCGGGCTTTTGCGTTTCCCTGAACCGCCGCGTACCAGCCCCGCATGCCGTCCGTGGGTTTCGGTTAACAGGGTGACGATCGCCGATGATTCACCGTGTTTGTGAACGTTAACGACAATACCTCGGTCGATCCAATCCATGAGGCCAATCCATAAGGTTAAATCATAGGTTTTATGGCGATTCGCAAAGACTTAAGAGATGCTTTTAAACTCAGGCATTAAAGTCCAAATTCCATTCCCGATAGCGATCTGGGTTGTCGCCCCATTTGCCTTTAACTTTGATAAACAGAAACAGATGAACTTTCGTTCCTATGATTTCTTCGAGTTCAAGCCGAGACGCCGCGCCAAGCGCCTTGATCCGGGAGCCTCCTTTTCCGAGCACGATTCCCTTTTGGCTGTCGCGTTCGATGTAGATGATCTGCCTGACCTTGACTGAGCCATCATCAAACTCTTCCCAACTCTCGGTCTCGACCGTGGAGGCATAGGGCAGTTCTTCGTGAAGCTGTTGGTAGAGCTTTTCGCGGGTGATTTCAGCAGCCAACAGACGAAGTGGCATGTCGGATATTTGGTCCTCAGGGAACATCCACGGGCCTTCCGGGACATGCCCGGCAAAGAACGTCAGCAATCCCTCAACCCCGTCTCCATTTTCGGCCGACACCATGAAGGTCTCACCGATCTCCCACGTTTGGTTTATGTCGGCTGCGAGCTGCAAAAGATTAGGCTTCTTAACCAGGTCGATTTTATTCAGAACTAAATCGGGCTTAATTTTTAGGTCATTAAGCTTTTTTAATATCGTGCGAGAATTTTTATCGATGCCGCCTTTGCTGCTATCAATGAGGACAATGGTTCTGTCGGCTTCCGCACTGCTGGACCAGGCAGAGGCAACCATGGCCCGATCCAGACGCCGCCGCGGCTCAAAAATTCCAGGTGTATCCATCAGAACTATTTGACTATTTTCGCTTAGGCAGATTCCCAGTACCCGGGTCCGCGTGGTCTGAACTTTGTGACTAACAATAGACACCTTCGATCCGACGAGTCGGTTGACCAGTGTCGACTTGCCGACGTTAGGGGCGCCGACAACAGCTATATAGCCACAGCGCGGGGATACTTGATCAGCAGTCATAAGTTGGGTTCGTTTGTTTCAGTAAATGTTTTGCCGCCTCTTGTTCGGCTGCGCGTTTGGATTTTCCTTCTCCGGTCGCTTCATGACCATCATTCAACGACACTTTAACAGTAAATATGGGGGCATGCGCCGGGCCTTCGCGACTTGTCTCTACATAGGTGGGATGCGGCATTCCTCTACCCTGCCCCCATTCCTGCAAAGCCGTCTTAGCGTCCATTGGCGGGCTCAAGTCTGCATCCATTAGAGCCGTCCAATGGCGCAGGATAAATTCAGATGCGGGTTCATAGCCGCCATCCAGGTAGATCGCCGCGATGATAGCCTCGCATGCATCTGCAACAATGCTCGCCTTGGCCTTACCCGTCGCGGCATCGCGCTCTGAGCGCGACAGATTTAAATGCTTAATTACGCCAAGCTTTTCACCAACAATTGCCAAGGCTTCCCGGCGCACCAGGGCTGTAAACCGACGTGCCAGATGTCCTTCGGGTTCATCGGGAAAGGTGCTGTAAACCAGCTCCGCAATCGTCAACCCAAGGACCCGGTCTCCTAAGAACTCAAGACGCTCATTCGATTGGGCATTTGATTGGCCGCCCGACGTACTGGAGTGAGTCAGGGCAAGCTCAAGCAGGTCCTGGTCTTTGAAGGTATATTCGAGCTTGGCTTCAAGCTGGTTCATCTGATTTTCGTGGCCAATGTGCGCGAGTATAACAATCTCGCGCTAGTTAATTCCGGTGAAGAAGCGCCCAAACCTTAGACTTTTCGGCCATTCCCAAAATCGCCAAGCACTTCCATCTATTGAAAAGAATAGAACTTCCGCACGGCCGACCAAGTTAACCTGAGGCACAAATCCGACATCCGGATAACGACTATCGTTGGAATGATCTCGGTTATCTCCCATCATGAAATAATGACCCTTCGGCACTGAATATACAGAGGTATTGTCAGCTTGAAAGTCATCACCCGATTCCAAGATGTAATGTTTTACGCCATTGGGCAACGTTTCCAAATACCGAGATTGCTGAACGGGTCGCCCGTGATCATAGGAAATATGCAGATCAACAAACTGGCGACCAACCAATTTGCCGTTGATATTTAAAATCCCACCGACAACTTGAATTTCATCACCAGGAAGACCGACGATGCGCTTGATATAGTCGGTCGCATTATCGCTCGGCGTTTTAAAAACTGCGACGTCTCCACGCTCCGGCTCATCAACAAGGACCCGGTCACTAATCAGAGGCAATGAAAACGGCAGAGAATACTTGCTATACCCATAAGAAGACTTTGAAACAAAAAGATAATCCCCAACCAACAGTGTCGGGAACATAGAACCACTTGGGATGTTAAAGGGCTCGTAGGCGAAGGTTCTAATAACCAAGGCTATTAAAACGGCATAAATGGCCGTCGTAACAGTCTCGCGCGTGCCGCTTTGGTTCTTCTTCGACATCCAGAATCTAACTAACTTTTTGTGGAATAAGGAGTAATGCGGCGATCATTACAGTACGAGAGAGCAGTGTTCAAGCAGGTTCACTCTGTCGGCTCAGCTGATATAACCACCATGGCATGGGCCGTGGGGTATTCATCGGTCAGGCTAATGTCGATTTGCGCTGTCATACCCGCGGGTGTTAGGGAGACGAGCTTGGCCAAAGCGCCGCCAGTTAAAACCATGTAGGGTTTTCCTGACGGTAGGTTTTCGACTCCCAAGTCGCGCCAAAACACCCCTTCCCTAAAGCCGGTTCCGAGAGCCTTAGCACAGGCTTCCTTCGCAGCATAAAACATGGCGTAGCGATTGGCGGGCGCATCCCGGCGTGTCGCTTTTGCACGTTCCAAGTCCGTATAAATTCGATTTGTAAAGCGATCATAAAACCGCTCCAGGGTTTTCTCAATCCGCCGAATATCGCAGAGATCAGTTCCAATTCCAATAATCATACCAATGCCTTAAAAGACTTACCTAACAAACCGTCGAGCGTGCGTCGCGGATCAGTCGCTTCATTTCCTGTATGGCCAAGGGAAGCCCGGTAAAGATCGCCTCCGCAATGAGAAAGTGGCCAATATTGAGTTCGCGAATTGCAGGAATACCGGCAATCAGTTTAACCGATTCAAACGTCAGGCCATGCCCGGCGTGACATTCGATCCCCATTTTGTCTGCGAGATCGGCTGCGGCGCGAACCTTCTCCAACTCTACCAACCGCGCCTCACCTACAAGATCGCAATAGGTGCCGGTGTGCAGTTCGATAACAGGAACGCCCAAATCATGCGCAGCTTCCAACTGAGCCGTCTCAGGCGCGATAAACAATGAGACGCGAATACCTGCATCCTTCAACTCAGCAACTGTATCAGCCAGCCTCCCACCACCACCTGCCGCATCCAATCCGCCCTCAGTGGTTCGTTCTTCACGCTTTTCCGGCACGATACAGGCAGCATGGGGGCGGTGGCGGATCGCAATTGCCGTCATTTCCGACGTTGCTGCCATCTCCAAGTTCAGAGGCACGCCGATTTCATCCATGATCCGGGCGATGTCGTCATCCACGATGTGGCGTCGGTCTTCACGCAGGTGGGCGGTAATTCCGTCTGCGCCTGCCTCTGCCGCCATTACGGCCGCACGCACAGGATCCGGATACGCGCCACCACGGGCATTTCGCACGGTCGCGACATGATCAATATTAACACCGAGACGAGGAACGAGTGTCATTCTGCCCCCCCCTCCTGCTTTAACGATGAGGTTTGGCGCTGAATGCGGATGTGTTGATAATTTTTAATCAGCTGCTTCAAGGCCCAATAAAAGGCAAACCAGGTGACGATCATCGTCGGCACACTGCCGATCAGCATGGAGCGAAATATTGGCCAGCCGGAATCAGCGACGACCACAAAATCAAATTTTAGGGCCGCCTCCAACATTTGGCTGAAAAGATGAGCATAATCTGGCTCCACCGCGCCGTTGGTTTTGTGAAAAGGATCGAGAATTTTACCGGTCTCATAAATCCAAACCCAAATGAATGGAAAGGTCCAAGGGTTGCCGACGGCAGTGCCGATCGCCGAGGACAAAATGTTCGCGCGCATGATCCAAGCCCAGAGACCCCCCAAAATAAAATGCAGTCCAACGAATGGCGTAAACGATATTGCAGCCCCACACGCAAACCCACCGGCCAGGGTATAGGGCGTGCCCGGCAAACGGGCGAGCCGATGAAAGATATAACTAAACGAACGCCGCCATCCCGATCGTGGCCAAAAAAAGTCGCGCACTTTAGAAAGAAATGATGGTTTTTGTCGGCTAAGAAACATGACACACCCAAGAAAAATACGTCTAAGTATTAAGTTTAAAATAATAATTCTAACTTCTCGCTCGTTCCACAGAATTGATCGATGGAATTCCCCGTAAGGCCGCGATAAGGTTGGTCAGATGTTTCACGTCTCTCACTTCAATATCAATAACTAATTCAAAAAACTGCGGTGATCGACCAACGGTTTTGAGATTACTTATGTTGCCGCCATTGTTAGCAATAACCGTCGATAGCTTCCCCAAAGACCCTGGTTCGTGCAGCACCGTCACATTGACCCGCCCGACAGCTTCTACAAGCTCATCGCTTTCCTGATCCCACGCGACATCCAGCCACAGGTCTTCTTCGATCTCTGATTGTTCCAACGCCTCGCAATCAATCGTGTGGATATCCAATCCCTTTCCTGGGAAGGCGACCCCGACAATTCGGTCACCTGGCAAGGGATGGCAGCAGTCAGCAAAGTGAACAGCCATGCCAGGGATCAAGCCTTTAATTGGAATGGAGCTTTCACTGCCCTGTTTATTCCTGGCAGCGGACAGTTCGACAACGTTCTTTTCACTCTTCGCTTCCGGCTTAAGACCAGGGAAGACCGCTTCCAGAATTTCTCGTCCCGTGAGATGTCCATCACCAACCGACTGAAAAATATCGTCTGCCGTTTCGGCTTTAAACATTATGAGAACCGTCTCCAAAGTTTTCTCCGCAAACTCATATCCCTCAACTGCATACGCCCGTTCTAAAATAGCGCGGCCCAGTTTGATATATTCATCTCTCTCTTGGGCGTGCACGAAGCGTCGAATTCGCGCCCGTGCCTTTCCCGTGACTATAAAGCGTTCCCAGGTTGGTGACGGGGTTTGTGCTTTAGACGTGATGATGTCGACCTGGTCCCCGTTTTCCAGCTGAGCATCCAGGGGAACGATGCGGCCATTGATCTTCGCCCCCACACACCTATCGCCAATTTCCGTGTGCACCGCATAGGCAAAATCAACGCCAGTCGCGCCTAACGGAAGATTGATAATGTCGCCCTTGGGTGTGAAGCAAAACACCTGATCTTGGAACATCTCCAACTTGGTATGTTCCAGGAAATCGTCTGGCCCAGCTGCATTATCAAGAATTTCTAGAAGCTGCCGTAACCAGCGGTACCGCCGACCATCAGTCTTTTCAGAATCTTGTTTATACGTCCAATGGGCGGCAACACCGAATTCGGCAACTTCGTTCATGTCGCGGGTTCTAATTTGAACTTCAATGCGGTGCCGGGCCGGGCCGATAACGCTGGTGTGCAGGGATTTGTAACCGTTCGGTTTCGGGGTGCTGATATAATCCTTAAACCGTCCCGGAACGACTGGGTAAGATCCGTGCAAGGCTCCTAATGCCCGGTAACAATCCTCTGGGAAATCTAAAATGACACGGAACGCAATAATGTCAGACAGTTGTTCAAAGCTGATATTCTTGTGGCGCATTTTTCGCCAGATCGAATAAGGGGTTTTTTCTCGTCCAACAATTGTCGCCTTGATGCCGCTCTTTTTCAGGGTGTCAGTTAGGTCCTTGATGATCCCCGGGACCAAGTCTTCTCCCTCTTCCTTCAAGAAGTTCAACCTGGCCAAAATCGATGCCCGAGCATCAGCATTAATCTCGGCAAACGATAAGTCCTCCAATTCGGACTTCATTTCCTGGATGCCTATACGTTCGGCCAAGGGCGCATAAATCTCCATGGTTTCTATGGCGATACGGCGGCGTTTCTCCGCCCCTTTGATGTGGTGCAATGTCCGCATGTTGTGGAGCCGATCCGCAAGTTTAACCAACAACACCCGAATATCTTCAGACATGGCGAGGAGGAATTTTCGGAAATTCTCGGCTTGCTTGGAATCTTCAGACTGGAGTTCAAAACGCGTGAGCTTGGTAACACCATCGACCAAACCCGCAACCTCGTCACCGAATTGACGCTGGATATCTTCAACGGTCGCCACGGTATCTTCGATCGTATCGTGAAGAAGTGCGGTAATTATCGAAGCGCCGTCGAGCTTAAACTCCGTTAATATACCAGCAACTTCGAGGGGGTGGGAAAAGTAAGGGTCTCCGGAGGCACGTTTTTGCTTACCATGCGCCTTCATTGAAAAGACGTAGGCTCGGTTTAAAGCGTCCTCATCGGCACCCGGATCGTACGCCTTAACCCGTTCCACCAATTCGAACTGACGGATCATGGCACGTGCGTCCTAACATTCTGCATACCGAGCTGCACATCGGGCCTAATATTGGGATTCTGCAAATTTACCCGATTTTTATTCAGCCTTTTCGTCCGATTCGGACTCACTGCTTGCAGGCATTTCGAGGTCAATTTTACCAGCAGCATCAAGCGGGGTAACATCTTCACCGCCGATGTGAATCTCCAGAGCTTCCGTTTTTGCCGGGGCACCAAAGGTGTCACCAATGACTTCATCCTGAAGAGAATCCATATCCATGTCGTCATCGATAGTATCATCGACTTCAACAAACTTCTGCATCCCTTTTACTAGGGTATCTTCCAAGACATCAAATTCAACTAAATCATCTGCAATTTCACGCAAAGCAACGACCGGGTTTTTGTCGTTATCACGTTCCAACTCTAGTTGTGAACCTGCCGAAATGTTTCGCGCCCGCTGCGCTGCAATCATAACGAGCTCAAACCGATTGGGTATTTTTACAATGCAATCTTCTACGGTAACCCGTGCCATAACTGTACTCTCCACTGAGGAAACGGTGACAAATAAAAGGGTGTCCACCAAACATAGCTGGTGTACTTGGCGTTTATATATTTTGCACATTACCTTAAAGCAAGGCAAATGCACCTTAAAGCAAGGCAAATGCGCCGATTGAGTCGCTGAATAAGTCTGGATCCTATCCCAATAAACCTTTCAAGAGGATGGCATCCATTCCGTCCCGTAGACGCCTTCGCCATCCGACATTTTTTCTATCTCAATCGGTTGGGGTAATTCAGAGATCATCTCAGATACTGAATCGCCACTTTCCGGGTGACACCAATCAGGCGCGATATCGCGGATTGGGTACAAGACAAACGCTCTTTCAAAAAGTCTTGGATGCGGTAGAATCGGGTCAGAATCAGCACCAGTTACCATACGATTATATGCCAAAATGTCTAAATCTAAAGTTCTAGCCGCATTTCTTGCTGATCGCTCTCGACCAAATTGCTGCTCGATCACAAGAACTTGTTCTAAAAGTTGTTTAGGGGTTAATTTTGTTGAAACTGAACAAACACCATTTACGTACCATGGTTGATCGGATGGGGGCCAAGGTGGTGACCGATACCAAGAAGAAACCTTATTTGTTTTCAATCCATTAGATCTCATCTCTGCTATTGCAGCGCCACAGACCGAGCGCAGGGACGTAAAATTCTGAGCCATTAAGTTGGCTCCAAGCCCAATTATAATCATTGAAATTAGTTACCCAGTTTACTTGAACATATGTATAATGCGTCTTAACTCTATATTTAGATAGAGAAGTAAGCGACGCACGGTTTGAAGGGACCGTGCATAATTTTTTACTTTGTTCTCTAACCTGAAACAAACTGCTCGATCAAATTTTAACACATTGAAATTTTTGAGGACATTTTTATGCCTTTTTATCCCGCAGAACGCGTTGGGCTTTTTATTGATGGATCAAATCTTTATGCGTCGGCCCGAACGTTGGGATTCGACATCGATTATAAACGTCTCCATCAATATTTTTCCAATCAAACTAATTTGGTGAGAGCCTATTATTATACGGCCTTGTTGGACGAGCAGGAATATTCACCAATCCGTCCGCTTGTCGATTGGTTGGATTACAATGGCTATAATATGGTTACCAAGCCGGCTAAAGAATTCACCGATGCCACGGGACGGCGCAAGATTAAAGGGAACATGGATATCGAACTTGCTGTAGATGTCCTGGAATTGAGCGCCAGCCTGGACCATATCGTAATCTTTTCAGGTGATGGGGATTTCCGACGGCTGGTTGAGGCTGTCCAAGCACGGGGTGTGCGCGTATCAATTGTCAGCACATTGAAATCTCAGCCACCCATGGCTGCCGACGAACTGCGACGTCAAGCAGATAACTTCATTGAACTCACCGATTTGAAAGATGAGATCACGCGTGTTGGTGGACAACAGACCCATGTTCAGCCTCCTAAACAAGTTGTCACTAAGGATATTGATAAAGTTGATGGGGAAGACGATGATAATTCAGCCATTAGCGATCCTCAGGCTTATTTAGAGACAGCTTAATCATTCTCAAGTTATCAGGTAACGGAACTATTGACTGATCCTCTTGACGGTTTTTCGGAACCTCCGTCGGATTGCGTCTTGTGTCCGAGGCTGGTTTCATATCGCACTGATAACAAAGAAAAATACCCAGACTTCTTCAACGCGCCTGTCCCCTCCTTTGCCAGCGATGATGCTGCATTTTTAATCGTTGGGTTGGCCCCTGGGTTAAAGGGAGCAAACTGGTCGGGGCGTCCCTTCACCGGCGATTACGCGGGCGACCTCCTCTATGCCACCCTTACCACATTGGGTTTTGCAAAGGGAGACTACGGTGCCCACGCAGACGACGGTTTGGTTTTGAACAAAACCCGAATTACCAATGCAGTGCGGTGTGCGCCGCCGCAAAATAAGGTTGTCGCGCAAGAAATTGCTGCGTGCGGTGCGTTCTTGAACACAGAAATCAATTCTCTGAAAAATTTAAAAGCCATTCTTGCCCTCGGTACCGTCGCCCATGGTGCGGTTCTTAGAACGCTCGACGTGCGTAAAAAAGATTACCCCTTTGGCCATGGGGCGAGGCACGTCTTACCAAGCGGGACCCTGTTGTTCGACAGCTATCACTGCTCTCGCTACAACACGAATACAAAACGTCTGACCGAACAAATGTTCCAGGACGTCTTTATCGACATTCGAAAATATTTAGAACTTTAGAACTTGCGGATTGCCGTTTTCGGGAACGGACGTTAATTACCTTGCGCAAAACAACTGAACACGTCCCAACTGAATACAACTGCGGAGAAACTGTCTATGCAAATGGTCTGCCTTGATCTCGAAGGAGTCCTTGTCCCGGAAGTTTGGATTGAATTTGCCGAACTCACTGGCCTTGACGAACTAAAAGCAACGACACGCGATATTCCCGACTATGACGAACTGATGCGTGGACGACTGGATATTCTCCGGCGCAACAACCTAAAAATGGCAGACATTCAAAAGGTTATTGATGAGATGTCGCCGATGGAAGGAGCCCACGAGTTCCTCAATTCAATCCGCTCACAGTTCCAATTGGTAATCTTGTCCGACACATTTTATGAATTTGCCCAGCCCTTGATGCGCAAACTTGGGTGGCCGACACTGTTCTGCCACCGCCTGAGTATCGATGAAGCGGACAATGTGAGTGACTACAACATCCGTCTACGCGATCATAAGCGCCAAGCGGTTATCGCCTTTCATAACCTCAACTACTCCGTGTTCGCGGCGGGTGATTCCTATAACGATACGGCCATGTTAGGCGAAGCCAATAGCGGGTTCCTGTTTCGCGCGCCAGAAAATGTTGTCGATGAATTTCCCCAATTCCCAGTAATTACCGAGTACACTGATTTAGAAAGTGCCTTTGTTAAGGCCGGTGAGGAATTTTCTGAGGAGTAATTTGCTGGGGAGTGGACCTGTCCCACTTTAGTGCCGCCCCAGGTGCTCATTTAAGAGGCGATCTTTTCAAAAGCCAAGGGGCTTTTCCAGCCTAACGCCGAGTGTCTGCGGCGGGGGTTATAAAAGCCGTTGATGTATTCAAAGATGGCGATCTCAACGGCTCGACGGGTTTGCC
>Ga0114999_10008144_pt1 | contig 11738 bp, 7 predicted proteins | sample ArcticOcean_MG_C_3_FD_89820 | JGI IMG/M metagenome (GOLD analysis project Ga0114999, IMG submission 89820) | Marine microbial communities from western Arctic Ocean - ArcticOcean_MG_CB8_126 | ecosystem: Environmental > Aquatic > Marine > Oceanic | place: Arctic Ocean: Canada Basin | collected...
CAAGGTCAAGGACAAGGTCAGGGCCAAGGTCAAGGCCAAGGTCAAGGCCAAGGTCAGGGCCAAGGTCAAGGCCAAGGTCAAGGCCAAGGTCAAGGACAAGGTCAAGGACAAGGTCAGCAAGGACAGCAAGGTCAGCAAGGACAGCAAGGCCAGCAAGGCCAGCAAGGACAGCAAGGTCAGCAAGGACAGCAGGGTCAGCAGGGACAAGGATCCCAGCAGGGTCAGCAGTCCGGCCAGCAAGGTCAGCAAGGTCAGCAAGGCCAGCAAGGTCAGCAAGGCCAGCAAGGCCAGCAAGGACAGCAAGGTCAGCAGCAGGACAACGGTCAGGGACAGCAGCAGCAAGGCGGTCAGCAAGGTGGTCAGCAAGACAGCGGCCAGCAGCAGGACCAGAATGGTGAGAACCAGAACGGTGAAAACCAGCAGCAGCAGGGCCAGACCCAGAATGGACAGCAAGGCCAGCAAGGCCAGCAGTCCGACCAGCAGCAGGGACAGCAGCTCGACAACCAGGAAAACAACGGCGACAACGACAACGATGGCGATGGCATCCCCGATGACATCGACACCGATGACGACAACGACGGCATCCCCGATGACGTCGATGAGTTCCCCGAAGACCACGACAACGACGGAATCGACGATGCCGAGGACAACGATGATGACGGCGACGGAATTGACGACCGAGAGGAAGTCAATGACGGCGACCCGAATACCAACATCTACGACCACGACAACGACGGCCTCGCCGACAACATGGACCTGGACATCGACAACGATGGCATCGACAACGACGACGATCTCTACGAGAACGGTTCGTCCGCAGCGCGAGATCACGACAATGATGGACTCAACGACGGCGTCGACCCCGACGACGACAATGACAACATCCTTGACGTGGACGAGCTCGATGGTGCCACCGGCGACTGGCGATACGACCACGACAACGACGGTTCAACCGACGTGATGGACACGGACGACGACAACGACGGCCTGTCCGACTGGTTCGAAGCCAACGATGGCAACGATGACACCGGTCAGTTCGACCACGACAACGACGGAATTGAGGACGTCACCGACGACGATGATGACGGTGACGGAATCCTTGACGAACTCGAACAGTGATCAAACCGATCTGATATCGAAGTCAACCTGATGACGCGCGCCTCCTTCGGGAAGCGCGGTGACAGGCACCTCCGGGGGCGATGCCCCCGGGGGGCCGACACCTCTTTTCCTTGATTTCCAACTCTTTTCAGCGGGTCTTGATACCCGCAGGGATTCGTGATACGCAATTGCACGTTCCTGCCGAGTCGTTGATATATACGCCGCGAGTGGCGATGCGCTTCACTGGGTGAAACCATGACTGAACTTGATTCGTACCTGAAAAACCTCGCCGCTTGGAAAAAGACCAGTTGGTCTTTGATGATGGTGGCCTTGATGATTTTCTCAACCCTTGCCGGGTTGCAGATGCCGACCACCGATGAGACCCAACCGAACTGGGATGCTGCGGTCCAGCGCACAGCTGTGCAGACCGCTGACCAGGACGACCAGCCCTTCCGCTATCGCGGTGAGCTGGCCACGCAGTGGATTCCTGGCATGCACCCCGCTCTGCTCAATGTGCAGCATGGTGATCCGGGCGTTGCCTACGGCAAGGTCAGCGACACGAGTCTGCTCGACCTCCGCGGCAGCGGTTGGTCGCTCCATCTGGAGGAGCGTATCGGAGATGACCACGACAACGATGGCATCGATGATCTGAATGACCTCGATGATGACAATGATGGCATCTACGACCTGATCGAGCGCTTCGACGGCTGCTACGGCACCGGTCCTCTGGATCACGACAATGACGGCATTGGGGATGAGGACGACTGGGATGACGACAATGACGGCATCCTCGAGGGCCCGCTCGACATGAGTCAAGGCGCCGACCCTCTCAATGTCTCAACCGATCGATACGTGCAGCCGGGCCTTGTTCACCCGTGGACTGGCGACGTGATTCCGATTGGCTACCTCGCCGACCAGAACCCGTGGGACCACGACAATGACGGCGTGCCCGACGAGGATTACGACGGCAGCGGTTCCGGCTCATACGATGAGGACGACGACAACGACGGCCGCATCGACCAATTCCTATGGCCGTGTGACTTCGATGGCGACGGCATGCAGGATTACTTCGATGCCGATGACGATGACGATGGCGTCATCGACCGACTCGATGCCCACCCCTACGATGCGTCGATCACCACCCTGCTCAACCCGATCGCGCCGACGACCTGGACGCTGAATCAGTACGCCCAGTACAGCGGCAGCATCGACTTCGTCGCCCAAGAGGCCCTGTACCACCCCGGTGCACCGACATTCACGACGATTGTGGATGGTGACTTCGATGGCGATGGCATCCCCAACTTCCTCGACCCCGATGACGATGGAGACGGCACGCCGGACAGTGCGGATACCGATGATGACAACGATGGCCTCCTCGACATGTCTGACCCTGACGATGACAATGACGGGATTCTCGACGCCTGCAACAATGTCGATTACAATGGCGATGGCCTGAACGACTTCACGGGTACGAACACCGCACCCTACCAGATCGCCGGTGGCGATGGCGACAATGATGGAAATCTCGATTGCGAAATGGATTATGATCGCGACAAGGACGATGACCGCTGGCGCGCAATCGACCAGAACTACAACGGCGTCTGGGATTGGTTCGACGAGGACATGGGCGGCAACGCCACCCCCGACAACCCCCTCGGTCGCCCCTCGTGGGACATCACTGACCTCGCGTGGGACATCGACAACGATGGCATAGAAAACGAGGATGACCGCTACCCCACCACGCCCACTGCGATTGTGAATACCTGGAACTGTCTGACAATCAACCCCGACCCGAAGTGTGACACACAGCGCGCTTCCTATGCGGGTTTCAACGATTGGGATGGCGATGGCATCAACAATTGGGATGACATCGACGACGACGGTGATGGCATCGTCGATTGGTTGGATATCGACCCCGATTGCGATTTCGACAATGATGACGACATCCACCAAATCAACGGCAGTCGCTGGCGAGACGACGGCCCCAACAGCCTCGACTCCGATGTCGACGGCGATGGCCTAGAGAACAATGTCGACTGGGACGATGACAACGACGGCATCGTCGACCTGTTCGACCCGGATGACGGCAACTGTGGATTTGTCGACAACGACCCAAACGACCAGTTCTACCGCTCCTACTACCCGCAGAACGATGGTGATGCGATCGACGGCAGTTTGGACACGCAGGAATACTCGGACAACGTGCTGGATCACTGGAACATGAGCTACCTGATGAATCCGTTCACCGCCTCCCAGAACTTCGTTCTCGACTACAATGGATTCGATCCCACGACCTACCCCGTCACCTCGGGCGTTGTGCCTGAGTTCTACTGGTATGTACTCGCTCGCTGGTCGCCATGGAACGGCGGCAACGATGTCGACATCGACGGCGACGGCGACAGTTTACAGAATGGCCTCGACGTCGACCAAGATTCCGATGGGCTACCCGATTGGTGGGACCAAGACGAGGGCAATGATGGCCAATTGGACATCAACGATTTCAAGATGGGCGGCACGCTGACCAATACCAATGAGTGCGGCTGGACGCGCGAGTTCCAGTACACCTGCGGCTGGAATTATGCAGCGACGTACCGCCTGCCTCTCCAAACGGGATTCCAGAATGGTCAACTCAGCGTACCGTTCTCGATTCGCCCCGACCCAACCTATACCGATGGCACCTATGACGGCGCCAACTCTGCCCCGTTCGAATCAGAACGGTCCTGCACCTCCGCTTCGTGTTACCAAATTGAGTTCAACGGACAGACTGTGGCGGCGTTCAACTACTCCGAAGTCGCTCACAACCGGGACCTATTCCTGACCTGGATCGGTCTTGGCACCGGCTTGTGGACGTGGAATGCGGACATCAACGGGAATTGGTTCCCCGATGAGCACCTCGCTGACATGTACAACGACGATGTCGACCCCGATGACGACTGCGGCAACGATGTCGTCACCGGTGGTGGATTCACCTATGCCCCCTCATGTCAATTCAACGATACCGCGGACCTCGACGATGATCTTGACGGAATGTACGATCTGTTCGATGTCGACGACGACAATGATGGGATTTGGGACTATCTCGAGGTCGACACCAATTTCGATTGGGATGATGATGCGAATACGCTGCCGCCAGGCAATTTCTTTACCGGATTCAATTGCGCTGACAATGACGATGACGGCACCGATTCGGACCCCGATGATGACGGCTGGTATCAAGCGGTCTGGGATCAGGGTGTCCAAGGTCAAGGACTGCTCTCCCCCGAATTCTATGACGTTGACAACGACAATGACGGCGTGCCGGACGGCGAAGATTTCGACGACGACAACGACGGCGTCCTCGATGTGGATCAGGAACTGATCTGTTTCTGGGGTGAGGAACAATCCCCATGGGATCACGACAACGATGGCATCCTCGACTGGGCCGATGACGATTGGGACGGCGATGGCCGCTCAAACGCGGCCGAGAGCGGCGAGGCCAACCCGTTGGTGGCTCCATGGGACCACGACAACGACGGTCTGCGCGATGACATCGACCTCGACGACGATGCCGACGGCATGCACGACGAGGACGAGATCATGCTGTGGCCCACGCGATTCGCTCGCAACTCGACGAACCCCTGGGACCACGATGACTTCGGTGGCGGCGAGGGTCTGGCCAATCCGTCCGACCCCTTCACAGGACCCGATGCGGTGGATCTGGATGATGACAACGACAGCCGAGAGGATGCAGACTTCGACATTCTTGAAGAGGGCGAGACCGCTTGGTGCAATTCCACGAATGTGACGAGCAGTGACTGGGATCACGACAACGATTGTGTGCTCGACGAGGACGACAAGATTCCGACCCGCGTCGAGATGTTGATCCCCGAGAAATTGTATCTGGATGCTCAATTCCCAGCGATTTTCACAGGCACCGTCTATGCGCTCAATATCACATCGGGCAACTTCACACCCACCGGTTTCCTTCCCGTTCAGGTGCATATCGCTTGGATTCAAAACGGCACGACGGCGGTCGAGACGATCAACGTCCTGTCGAATGAATGGGGTGCGTTCAGCGTCGGTCAATTCCTCTTCCCTGAGGACATTCATGTCGGCGACAACACGACCTATGAAATCTGGTCGGAAGTCACGGAGATGTTCATTCACGACGGCTCGGAATCGACGAAGTATCCCATCGCAGTGCATGCGAACTTGTCGCTGGATTACGTCGCTTGGACCTACTTCCGCAGCGATGAGCAGCCGCTCTGGCTCGACTTCAAGAGTCACTATACCGCCGATTGGGAGCGCGGCATCTTCGACCGACGCATGGAGCATGCGCCGATCACCTTCTCCATCTCTGGTGGTCCCTTCGGCAATCGCACGACACCGACCAATTACACCGGCTATGGCATGGGCTTCCGCGCCGATACCGGTGGTTGGGCGAGTATGACCTATGTGCAGCAAACCGGCGCATTGGGCGATTGGAAGCAGGTTCGATGGAATTCGACCTTTGACAATGGTCTGGGCATGTTGCCCGGCGGCTACGAGGAGATCGTGTGGAACAACTTCACGCTCGGTCACGATGTGGTCGGCACCTATGCCTACTCCAACACGAGTCTACCCGTCGGTGATTACGAGATCACCGGCCGCGTCGACCCCTCACTCGCGGGTGAATGGCCATGGCCTTACACCACTGGTGATGAGACCGAGCCGTTCATGATTCGCAGCATGCACCGCATGTATGTCGAGGCGGAGATTATCATCGAGGGTGTCAACCCGGTCTACTATTACGACCTCACCCAGTTCACCGGCAGCAGTTACGGCGCTTGGCGCGCCCTGTTCAACGAACAAGGTCTCATCAATGGCGGCATGAGCTTTGACGAGGCAAAACTCGGCAAGCCCTACGCACAATTGTGGGATGGGGACCCCGCCACGTTGATCGGTGAATCGAGCAAGTTGCGACCCTTCCTGCGCTCCAATGGGACACATTGGTTCATCACGATGCAGAATGGCGGCGACTTCGACGCACCACCCTGTGGCCAGATTGACCCGACCGACCCGATCAGCCCACTGCGCTGTGAGATCGTGCCCGAGATGAATACGGGCGAGACCTTCCGAGTCATCGGCAACGTCACCAATCGCACCGGAACGCCGTGGATTCAGGACCCGATGGCCCTGCAGGTCGACCTCGACCACAACGGCATCTTCCAAGGCAGTCAGGAGACCGGCTACGCGCGCGTGCCCAGCATGTACGGCGGCGAAGCTCGCTTCGACTACAACTGGACCTGGTACAGTCAGTATCAGGCCAGCACCTACGGCGTGCGTGTCGACTTCACCAACTCGGAGTTCTACTTCACCGGCAATCAGACCAATGTGCTCGCTCCAACTGGGGCGTACAACAACATCTCGGTGGTAGGAACCACAGACTTCCAGCTGAACACGCTGCCACGTCTGTATCGCAACCAGAACACGACCGTCGAGGCACGATTGGTCGACAATGCATTGCAACCTGTGAAGAACGCCCCAGTCAATTGGACGTGGTCCGCGACAGGCGAGAACAATTTCTCAGAGACCGATTCGAATGGTGTCTTCAAGATTGACTTGAACGTCAGCGAACAGCATCAGTTGGGCAACTTCAGTTTGCAGTTCTCCTTCCCCGGCAATCCCAGTCTCAAGGGAGTGCTGGTGCATCAGGAAATGTGGGTGGTCAGCCGCACCTTCGTCGATTTGATCTCGACCACGCCAAATGTCCGCAGCAGCGGCGAGGTGTGGCAGTTCACAGCGATGGTGACCGACGACAATCGCACGCCAGTGCTCCGCGACACCGGTCAGGGCCTCGATGGCTCCGGTTCGGAGGGTGGCATCGTCCAGGTCATCTTTGAGGGCACGGACTTCGACAACGTGCAGCACCGACAGGTGATGTTCGAACTCGAGCCGAACGCCGGCAGCATCCACGAGCAGATCCTGCTCAATGCACAGATTCTGCGCGAAGACCCGGCCTCTTACCTGCCGGATGGATTCGGACCGGTCAACGTCATCCTTCGATTCGAGGAAAACCTGCCGAACGAAGGTTGTCAGGAATTGGAGGATTACCAACTCGACCTGCAAGGTGCATGGGACCCGTGCATTGCAGTGCAGGGCAGCGACCACTACCGTCGCATCATGCAGTACAACGTCGATGGATTCTCCCTCATCGGGCGCACGACGCTCGATGTCGATGACCAGATCGTCTACACGAGCGAGGTCGACCCGGTCACTGGCGAGAACATCGAGAAGCCGATGACCGTCACCGGCCAATTGATCGATGAGTTGGGCAGCAACCTCACCAACCGTGGCATCCGCGTCTCATACGAGATGCAGGGCGGTGCACAAGGTGTGGTCTCCTGTCAACCCGGCAGCACGGATGCGGACGGATTCTTCGACATCACCTGTCCGCTCGATGACGTGATGGCAGGCCAAGCGCGCGTCACGGTGGAGTACAATGCGTACGACAACAACGACAAGTATCGCTACAAGAACGCCAGCATCACCCGGCTGTTCCCTGTGTTCAGCAACTCCACGGTGCACATCTCCGAGGTGGGTCCCTTCAAGACCGACGTCGACACCTACCAGTTCCAGAACGGTCAGGTCTACCCGGTGCTCTACCTCAAGGAGAGCTACCACGTGCAAGGACTGCTGCAGCAGAGCAATGGCAACCCGCTCGGCGGCAAGTGCCTGAACATCTACATCGATCCCGAGACCAACACCCGCCCGGTCGCGACCGCGATCACCGGCGATGAGTTCGGTGCCATCGATTGGTTCAGTGGCGATGCTGACCAGAACCCGAGTCGAAAGGGCATCGAACCGAGCGGAAATACCCTCGAGGGCTTCCGCACGCTCCGACTGGCCTACGAGCCCGACATCGAGGTACCTGGCGGCTGCCGCAGTGAAGCGAACGCCGTGGTCAATGGCTCATTCATGGACATCCAAGTCCTTGTGCGAAGCCGTGTTGACATGGTTGTGAAGACGCCGTGGCACAATGCCGACGGATACCAGCCAGGTGAGCAGATCGATGGCGCTGTCGCCATTCTACGCGACCGCATCGACCTCGCTGTCGAGAACGAGCACGTGACCTTCGTCTTCCAGTACGAGAACGGAACCGGCGTGTGGGTCACAGAGTCGATCGAATATCACCGCACCAACGAACAGGGCGTGGCGAACTTCTCATGGAAGTATCCAGGCACCAACGTGCCGAGTGATTCCACCGGTGAGGCGAGCGCCCGAGATGGACGCTGGCGCATCACGGCGATGTTCGAAGGCAGTGATCTGTTCAAGGAATATGGTGACAACCGCAGCCGAATCGTCTTCCTCGGCGATGCTCCGGAGGCACAATCCAGTGCGTGGGACCTGAAGGTGATGCTACCGATCATCATCGCCTTCCTGTTCGCTGCCATCATCGGCGCGGTCATGTACAAGCGCTACAGTGAACGACGTCGAATCGAGATTCTACGCGGCATCCTGACCGACTCACTGCTCGCCCTCCAGGCGCGCAATGAGTACATCCAGGTGATCTTCAACTGCTACAAGGATCTGGTGAGATTCTTCCGCCAGCATGGCTTCATGAAGAAGGTGTATGAGACAACCCGTGAATTCGAATGGGCCGTTCGCAGCGCGTTCTACATGGTGCCTACGGATCAGTTGGATGGGTTCCTCGAGATCTTCGAAGAAGCCCGCTACTCGGACCACGACATCGGCCTCGCTCAGCGCGACAAGGCGATGGGCACGCTGACGGCGATCACCCAATCGATCTCGATGGCGCTCGGCGACTCCATGATCGCACGAACCGAAGATCACGATGCCTCCCTACATGGCAACCTGGTCAAGGCAGGCGAGTTCGTCGATGCCGAGGGCAACATGCAGCAGGCTGGACTCGGCGAGGATGCCGAAGACAGCAACTTCAGCTTCTGAGCTGAATGACAACACGAGCCTTTCCGGGGGCGGAAGCCCCCGGGAAGGGACTCAAGCCAACCATTGACAGGCGCGGGCCACCGTTGTGCACAGGCCGAACGCGTGGATTCGCTTCATTCGATGGCCTCCTCGATGAACTCGCCTTTGGCGTCGAGCAGTTCGACGGAGAGGTCGACCTGAGCACAGATATCGAGGATTTCCTCGTGCATCTGATCGCTGAACAGGTCCAGTGCATCCAGTGTTCCACTGCCGCGAAGCGAGTCGAATAGATGGTTGAGAACACAAGATACACCGTAGGCTTGACCGGCGCGGAATGCATGGTCCACGCCGCCCGCCTCGGGATCCTCTGCCCGCAGCCGCATCATCACCTGCTGGGCATAGGCGGCGAGTGCTCCGTAGGAAATTTCCATGGTCGCCGCCGTGCCATCGTCCGCCTCCAAACCCGCCTGCGCCGCGGCCAAAGCGACCGCTGCACACTCACCAAATTTTGCGTGGGCAGCGATGGTATCGCTTGCCTCAAGTTCCATCGCCTCGTTCATCAGCTCCTTCCAGTCAACCATGTGAATCACACCGTGCGCGGGGCTTGACCAACATGAGCATTGGCCCGTTCACGGCCCCCGTAGGGGGCCTAAGGTCAGGCGTGGGGTTCATAACACAAGGGCCGGTCGCGCGGCTACCCACGTCGAGGGAGTCATATGGCGAAGAACACAAAGACCAACCCCGGCCTTGTCACCCTCATCGGTGAACTCAAGGCCCAGACCCGGTCGAATGGTGCTCCGCTGTGGCGAGACGTCGCGCTGAGGCTCGAGAAGAGCCGAAGCAATTGGGCTGCACCAAACCTGAGCCGCCTGAGCCGCTATGCTGCGGACGAGGATTTGATCCTCGTTCCCGGAAAGTTGCTCGGCAGCGGCGATGTTGAGGGAAAGCACACCGTCGCCGCCTACAGCATCAGCACTTCGGCCCGCACGAAGATTGAGGCAGCTGGCGGCAAAGTCGTCACCATCCCTGACCTCATGAAGAAAAACCCAGAAGGCAAGGGGGTGTACATCCTTGGTTGAAGGCACCACCTACATCTACAACGCAGAGGACAAAATCCTCGGCCGCCTGGCGAGTATCGTCGCAAAGCAACTCCTGACCGGCCAGCGTGCCGGCCTGGACACGCGCGTCATCATCGTCAATGCGGAGAAGGCCGTCGTCTCGGGCAAGCGCACCAGCGTGTTGACCGATTACCGGTCCAAGTACGAGTTGAACCACGCCCGCAAGGGTCCGTTCTTCCCGCGCATGCCCGACCAGATTCTCAAGCGCACCGTGCGCGGCATGTTGCCCTACCAGAAGAACAGCACCGGCCGCGGCGCCCTCAAGGCGCTTCGTGTCGAGATCGGCACCCCTTCGGACCTGTCCGGAGAAGACCTGCCCGATGGCTGCGAATGGGGCGACCAAACCAAGATCGACCGCCCGCTTCCCGCTCGATACGTCCGTTTGGGCGAGATCAGCAAGGAGCTCGGCGTCACCGTCCGATGGGAGGCTGAGTGAAGATGGCGAGGAAGAAGAAAAAGCAAGCCAAGGTGGTCAACACCTCCGGCAAGCGCAAGACAGCGATCGCCCGTGCCACCGTCAAGGCGGGACAGGGCCGTGTTCGCCTCAACTCCGAACCGATCGAAATTCTCCGACCGGACCTCGCCCGCAACAAGGCGATGGAACCCCTGACGATCGCGGGCGCGATGAATCGCCTCGCCGCCGTCGACATCAATGTCAACACCACCGGCGGCGGCCAGATGGGCCAGGTCGACGCGATTCGCACAGCGATCGCGCGCGGCCTCGTGCACTTCAACGGCGGCGCCGAGGGAATCGACGAGGAACTTCGGGACGAGTTCCTCCGATTCGACCGCAGCCTGCTCGTGAACGATCCGCGCCGCAAGGAGCCCAAGCACCAGATGGGCCGTGGCGCGCGCGCCAAGTGGCAGAAGTCCTACCGATGAGGTGAAGATGAATGATTATTCCAGTACGATGCTTTTCTTGCGGCCATGTCATCGGTCACTTGTGGGAACGATACAACAACGGCGTCAACGACGGCCGCGATGCTGGCGAGATGCTCGACGAAGTCGGGCTCGAGCGCTACTGCTGCCGACGCATGTTTGTCTCTCACGTCGAGCTCATTGACGATGTCGCGCCTTACAGCGTGACCCGAAAAGAGTGACCACCGAAGGAGTAACACCGGGTCATCTGTTCGCAACAGATGAACACGGGCCCGTAGGTTAGCTTGGCCTATACTTGACGGCTGGGGGCCGTCAGACTCCGGTTCAAATCCGGACGGGCCCACCTACTTCCTCCACTGACCGCTCGGGGCAGGATTCAAACCCCATCCCCAACGACACGAACCCATGCGACAGCGCAGCCTCTCGATTCTCATCCTGACCGCGCTCCTCCTCGCGCCCTTCCTCGCAGCAGCGCCAGAGGCGCTGCGCTCGCCCACGCACGAGGGCGTCGTCCACACCAGTGACGTCACCTGGAGTGGCAACATGACCCTCGATGAAGACGTCACCATCGCCTCAGGCGCCACCTTGACCATCGAGGCGGGCACCAACATCAACGTCACCGAGGACATCACCATCCGCATCGAGGGCGACCTTTCCATCGAAGGTGTGGATCAGAATGAGGTCACCATTTGGGGCTCCCACTTCGAAGCCACCTCCGTCCAAGCGCGCTGGGAAGGA
>Ga0114999_10008146_pt1 | contig 11736 bp, 11 predicted proteins | sample ArcticOcean_MG_C_3_FD_89820 | JGI IMG/M metagenome (GOLD analysis project Ga0114999, IMG submission 89820) | Marine microbial communities from western Arctic Ocean - ArcticOcean_MG_CB8_126 | ecosystem: Environmental > Aquatic > Marine > Oceanic | place: Arctic Ocean: Canada Basin | collected...
ACTCCACATCGTCCATCGGTATGAGAGCACTGCCCAACAGCCGCTTCGGATTTTTGCTGCAATGGTCGGCAATCCAGTCATTGTAGGCTGCGCAACAATCGCGCACCAGTTCGACGTTGGGCGTACGCATCATCAGTAATGCGACCGTCGGGTTGATGATTTCCGCGAGGATTTTGTCGATCTCCATCAGCTCGAGGCGCAGGGCGGGGTCGGTATTCGAGCGGTTCACTTTATCCACCATCTCATCCGACATCTCTTTGGTCGCACCGGTCGAATCGACCGTATCTTTTGGCTCGACGTCGCCGAGCTTGAAGTACTCATAGCCACCAAAGAAGTAGACGCCCGGGACGCCGTTGCAGTTGTCGAGCACTTGCGGCAGTCGATCACCGTGCTTGTTGGCCAACGTTCGGGTCCACAAGTCGAACGGCTCGATGATGTGTGAATCGCCTGAGACGACGTAGTCGAGATCATCCATGCCACACCCCTGTTTCGTTTCAGAACGGTTACGGAACCTTATCGCGGTTGGCCTGCGCCAGTCTGCGCAATGCGGGCGGTAGGCAGGCGGCCGCTCCGCCTGTGGATTTGCACGGATCAACCTGGGCGCGTACACCTCTTGGAGGCCAAGTATTGTTTTGGGAGGATCGGGTGAAACGCGTCATCTCGGCAGACTCGCATGTCCTGGAGCCGCCCGATCTATGGGTCAAGGCACTCGCCGATAAGTGGGGCGAGCGTGCGCCCCATTTCGCTGATACCTATAACGGTGAGACGGGGACTTTTTTCTTTACCGGGCGTGATGTCCTTCGTCTCGGCAGCTCGCACGATATCGACCAAGAGGAACGCTATCAGAATCTCCAGGCGGCGGGGCGCGATCCGGCGATTCGCCTGGGTATTATGGATGACGAGCAGATTGCGTCGGAGGTTCTCAACGCGTCCTGGGCGTTGCTCACACCCCGCATTCTCGACGGCGAATTACGACGCGCCTGCGCAGGTGTCTTTAACGACTATCTGATCGACTACGCCGCACATGACCACAAGCGTTTGGTCGGTGTCGCCTTGTTGCCCATCGATGATGTGCCCTGGGCGCTTGAAGAATTGGAACGCATTGCCGCCCGCCGCGTGAGAGGCGTGATGGTGCCGGTCAATCCATCCGACGATGCCAAGCCCTATCGTGATCCCTATTACGATCCAGTCTGGGCTTCGGTGGTGGAAAAAGCGTTGCCGGTCACTCTCCACTCCGGCACCGGCAAGGTGCCCGATCCCAGCACGTGCTTTGCCAGCGACGTACAGAACGTGCCAGGCACGTTTATCGAGTATTTTGCTGAAGCCGCGCCGGCGCTGACCAACGAGTTCATTTTCGGTGGCGTGTTCGACCGCTTCCCCCAACTCCAGCTCTACCTCTCGGAATTTGATGCCTCGTGGTTACCGATTCTGCGCTATCGCCTCGAGCGCATCGAGAAGTACCCCGGGCTGCAACCGCTCAAGAAGCCGGCGAACCAATACCTTGACGACAATGTCTATGTCGGGTTTATCAATGATCCACTGGCCGCTAAGTTACGCAGCGAGATTGGCGTCGATCGCATGTTGTGGGGGTCGGATTTTCCGCACCCGCCATGTCCGTTCCCAAATATCCGCGAACGCCTCGACAGTGAGATCCTGGTCGACGTGCCCGACGATGAACGCCGGAAATTGGTGGCTGATAACGTGGCCAAGCTCTACGGAATCGAACCGTAATATGGCGGGCCTCAAAAGCGGGTGAGGAAAACAGGATTCCGTATTCGAGGTGCCGAAACCTCCTCACCCCATCTCGCCGATCGGGCTGGTTGATGGGGCAGTGCCGCTTGCGCGACATGATCCTGCAATCGGTCCCGGTCTTCTCACGGTTAAATTAGCCCTGTTTATGCGAGATGTGATCGCCATCGACACCTCGCCGGCCATGGTCGATATGTTGCAGCAGAAAGAAATCGACAACGTCACCTCGACTTGCGTGGACATCGACGACCCTGCCGTCCGTTCTGCACCGTGGTTTGGCGAATTTGATCTGATCGTCGCGTCGTCGGTCTGCAGTTTTCTTCCGAACTACGAGACTACGCTTGGTCTCTTAGCACGTGCGTTGAGGACGACCGGTTATTTCGTTCAATGGGATTGGTTAGCGTCGGTTGTGCAAGAGTCTGGTCTGACGCTGGACCGCGTCACACAGGTGTTTGAAAACGCGGATCTCAGTCGCGTTCATATAGGCAAAGCGTTCGCAGCGGCGTCCGAGGACAGAGAAAAACCGGTCCTGATCGCCGTCGCCCAAATCTAGCGACTGGGTTGGGAAACGCTAACGCCACCCCTTAGAAACCCAAGTAACCACATTGCCATCTCGTCTTCATGTGTGGACTCGTCGAGGCTACGCAGCGCCGCATCGACCGTATCGGCGCCGATCTGCGCGCGGCGGGCTTCGAAGAGGTCGGCGACGAACGGCTTGCTCATCTCGGGGTGACTTTGCAGTGTGGCAACGTTCTCGCCGATTGCCAGCATGCCAATCGGGCAAAACTCGCTCCCCGCCAAAACCGTCGCGTCGGGCGGCGGCGTCACGACTTGATCCTGATGCGAGACAAGGAGAGAAAACTCATCGCGCCCGGGACGCATCCACGCGGGGGATTGATACACGTCGTAATTGTGGACACCGACGCCCCAGCCCTTGGGTGATTTCACGACCTCACCGCCGAACGCCTCAGCAATCAACTGGTGGCCGAAACAGATCCCGAGAACCGGCCGCCCTTCTGATGCGCGTTGTACGAAGCTCTTCAGATCGGCGATCCACGCGTAATCGTCATAGGTGCTATAGCGGCTGCCGGTGATGACATAGGCGTCACTATCATCGATCGACGGGGGCATCTCGCCTTCGAATACCCGATAGGCCTTGAACGTGACGCTGGGATCGTGCCTGCCGAAATAGGTTTCGAAAAAGTCGACATAGCTGCCGTGGCGTTGCGCCAGTTCGGGGCGATTGGCGCCCGCTTCGAGAATGCCGATCGTTGCGGTACCGCGGGCCATGCGCGGATCAGCTTCGCAGGAAGTCGGCCACCAGATCGTTGAAGGCCTGGGGATGCTCGATATAGGGCAGGTGGCCGCACTGGTCGATCGTGACGCAGCGCGCGCCGGGGATGCGCTTTGCCGTCAACTCGGTGTTTTCCCAGTTCGTGCGCTTGTCCTGTTTGCCGGTTATGATCAACGTTGGCACCTTGATCTCCTCGATCTTATCGACGATGCGGGAGCCGATCGGCCCTTTTGCGTCGACGCGATTGCGGTTGGCGGCGACGTAAAATTCGACCCGATCGGGTTGCGCGTATTGGGTGAGTTGCATGATCAGCACTTCATCGGGCACGCTGGCGGGGTCGTGGACTGCATTGTTCAGGCGTCGTCGACAATCGGCGAGATCGGGATTGCCGATGGTCTTGGCCGCGTTGTCGTAGGCGCCCTGCAACGCCTTGCGATAATTCTCATCCGTATCGAACACGGAGCTGCTACCGACGAAAATGAGCTTGTCGATGCGATCCGGAGCATCGAAATAAACCAGGCCGGCAATAAGCGCACCGTAGGAACTGCCACCGACGCTGTATTTATCGACACCGATTGTCTCCATAAATCGGATCAGATGGTGTGTGGTGTGCGGCTGGGGTAGGTCGGCGCCGAGATTGATCGCATCGGTAAAGCCATGACCGATATTGTCGGGCGCATAAACCGCGAACTCTTTGCCGAGCTCATCGATATTGCGCAACCAGGTATCGGCGGCAACCCCGCCGCCATGGATCAGCAGCAACGCGGTTTTGTTGCCTTCGCCTTCGTAGAGAAGGCGCGTGTTGATGCCGTCGACATCAATGAACTTGGCTCGCATTGCTTATCCCCCAGGTCTCTGTCGAAAGCCGCTTCTCGAGATCGTAAGCGCCTCGGGCGGCACTAAGCTCGGCGGCGCTTGCTAGACGACTTAGCTTTCTGCCGATGATAGGTCAGCGCCATCGCGATACAGCGCGACAACGGCTCTTTTGCCAAGGTGTCATCCAGTTGGAAAACAATCGCGCGGTTGTCCTCGAACGTGAGGTCGCGCGGAAACAGGGTGCGAAAACTGTCCACCGATGGGTTTGGCAGTGAACGTACATCGCGTATTGCGTCGGTGCGCTGGCCTTCCAGTCGAGTCTGATTGTGGTGCCGCTACGGCTTGCTTCGATTAGGTGGGACGGCTGGCCCCATTTGAGCGTTTCGGTGATCGGACCGACGCCCTCGGTCGCGTCGGCCGTCTCGAAGATGAGGCGCCGTAACGCCAAAATCTTCTTACGCACACTCGGCGGAAACGCCGCGAAGGTTTCGCCGACGCTGGGGTCGGGTTTGGGAATCGAAACCATGCCTCACCCGTTCACTCGTAGCCGTTGCTGGCGGTCTTCCACGTTAACCCGGATTAGGGGTACTTCGTCATCGACTCGGCTTTGGCGAGCGTTTTACCGTCTTTGTCTTTGGCGCCCGCGGTCCAGCGATAGCGGTGCTGACCACTCGGCGGGCACGGGCTTTCATACTTGAACGCACCCGGCTCAATGGTTTGTTGACCGGAATAGGCCACGCGTCCGCCACCGTGGTTGTAGTTGGGCGCATCGAGGTCGGTTAGCGAAAAATCGATCCGCGTGGTGCCCACAGGAACACTGTTTAGGGAAAAGATCGGATTGCCGACGCGGTTGGGATTTCCCGTGGTGCAGCGGGGAATATTTCCCCACGAGAAGTCGAAAGTGAAGTCTTCGGCCTGGGCAGCACGCAAGGTCATCAGACCAGCGCTTGCCACCAATGCGACTACTAAAACAAACCGCATCATATTGCCTTCTCCATCTTGAGCGTACTAATTTGCCGCCGTGCAGTTGGCCACCCAAGTCCCGGAGCAGGAACCATCCGGATGCGCCAGGTCTATCGAACCTCTGGCCTCGGTCTCCGTGAATTTGCCGCGTCCCTTACCATTCGCGGCACCGCTCATGCGCACCGACGCTTTGCCGTCGTCGAGAATAAAACCGCTGAATGAGAATACGCCGACGTAAGGATGGCTGATCTGAGCCTTTATCTTGCCATCCTTGACCGTCATCGGTCGCGTTTGCGCGCCATCGCATTCGCCGTCTAGGTTAAGTCGCCATTTCCATGTTCCGTTGAAGCGCGCGCGCGGATTGGTCACGCTCGCGACAATCGCACTCCGGGTCTTCTGCATCGCTTTGATGCGGTTTCGCGCCAGCACCGCAAACGTGCCGCGCGGGAATTTGCCGAGATAGGCTTTAAAATCTGCCGCGTTATCGCTGTCTCTAATCGAGTTCCAAAACGCCATCTCAAGTTGGCCGTTATTGGAACTATCGTCCGATGATGCGCGTGAGGTGGATTGTTGGACTGGTTGCGAGGCTCCAGCGCTGGCTCGGTTCACTGCGACCAGCAGAAAATCACCGCCCTCGTGGCCCGCGCGTCGTAATGTCTGCGTAGAGCGGCGTTTGATCGGCTTCGAGTGCGATCGGTCCGCGAATATTGCGAAACAGCGTTTGTCCATCCAACACGGCATCGTTTGCACGCAGCGCATTGAGAAACGCCTTGGCAAAAATCGAATGATCGCCGCCGCCACCGTCGAGCACCGCAGAGCTCAGTGGACCCAGTAACAAGGCAATCAGCATCAAGACTGTCAACGCCAACCACGGTGCGGCATTGATGCTCGATCGCGGAAGTCTGTGATCTGCACAGGTCTTTGTTGAATGCGTCTTCATAGGGTGCAAAGTTTAGCATGATTGGGGTAGGCGCGCGTGCGTTCGTCCAGCCTCGTTTGACCTCTATGTGCTTGCGGGTCACGATGCCAACGCCACGCCATTTACGCGAATGGGATCCCCTCATGCCGACTACCGCAACTAACGCCCGACCCAGTATAGGCTTCAATCCGGATCCCGATCATGCGGTAACGCTTCCCAGCCACTACTACTGGGACCGTGAGATCTTCCAGCGCGAGAAAGAAGAGATTTGGTTCAAGACCTGGCAGTTTGCCGCCCATCTCAACGATCTTAAAAACCCTGGCGACTACATCACCGCCGAGATCCTCGATCAGAAAATTGTGTTGGTACGAGGCAAGGACGCCCGGCTGCGAGGGTTCTACAACGTGTGCATGCATCGGGGTCATATCCTGGCCGAAGGCAAGGGCAACAAGACGATCTACACCTGCCCGTTCCACGCTTGGTCGTACGACACCACCGGTGCGCTCAAGGCAGCTGGAAATTCTGAAAACGTCGCCGGTTTCCGGTTGGAGGATTTCACGCTCTCCGAAATCCGCGTCGAGGAATACGCCAACATGGCGTTTTTCAACCTCGATCCCGATGCCGTGCCGCTGAGGCAGTTGGCCGCCGGCTTGGAAGAAGACTTCCGCGACCGAGTACAAGATTTCGATAAAATGACCTCGGTTCGCCTGGATGCACGACCGCTCCAATGCAACTGGAAATACATCCTCGACCAGAACGAGTGCTACCACTGCCCGATCCTGCATCCGAATGTCGGTTTCGGCAGCCGGAAAAAGACGCGCTGGATCAACGAACAGCACGATTATTGGTCACGCCATATCAGCCGGGCCGACCCGGAGGAAATCGATAACACCGATAGCATCCTCCCCAAAGCGGACGACGACTCACCGCTGAAATACGAGACCTATATCTGGTTCCTGTGGCCGAATTTGGTGTTCCTCAGCCATCGTGGCGCTGCCAATTTTAAACTCCAACTCGTGATGCCGACCGGCCCCGAGGACTGTGTTTTCAGTGTTGAAAGCCTGTGCCTAAACGATCCTCCGGCCGACGCCGACGTTGATGGCATGAACTTCTACTGGGATATCGTCGTACCGCAAGATGTCGGCGCGATGGAGGCACAGCAGCTCGGGTCTCATTCCCGCGGCTATACCCAGGGCCGGTTGATGGTGGACCAGGAACGCGGCGCGCGCAGCGAGCACGCGGTTCATCATTTCGACGATCTGGTGTGGCGGGCACTTAACGGGCCCAACTACGACTAGCGCATCCCCGGGCGGCATGATTGGGTAACCCGCCGTCCACCGCTCTAGTTAAGGGGTTTCTCAAGCCATGGCGCAGACGCGGATTGGCGATATTCATATCCAGCGTATCGTGGAGCTGGAGGAACCCTTTATTCCTATCGGACGGATGTTCCCCGATGCGAGCGCCGAAGCAATCGCACCGCATCGATCTTGGCTCGAACCGTGGGCGCTGTGCCCCGATAGCGGCCGGCTGATTTTGCCGGTGCAAAGCTATCTACTCCAAACCTCGCGCCATACCATCCTGATCGACACCTGCGTTGGCAATCACAAGTCGAATCAGTTTTTCAAACCCTGGCACAATCGCAGCGATGATGGCTGGCTGCGCCGGCTGGTGGCCAGCGGAGCAGGGCCCGAAGATATCGACTTCGTCCTATGCACCCACCTGCACCTCGATCACAGCGGCTGGCACACGCAGTTGATCGACGGACGCTGGCAACCGACCTTTTCGAACGCCAAATATTTGTTCGCCCGCGAGGAATTCGATCACCGCGAAGCCGTCGCCGACACCACCTTTATCGAAAACATCGTGCCGGTGATTGAGGCCGGCCAAGGCGTCATCGTGGCGATGGATCACACCCTTGACGATGAGGTCTGGCTGGCGCCGACGCCGGGTCACACCCCCGGACACGTCGCGATTCATCTGGCCTCGAAAGGACAAAAAGCTGTGATGATGGGTGACGTCATGCATTCGCCGGTGCAGTGCGCCGAACCCGACTGGCACGCCATATCCGACCACGATCCAGCGCTCGCCCGCGCCACCCGCCGCGCTTTCCTAAACCAGCACGCCGAAACCGACACCTTGATCCTAACCGCCCATTTCCCATCGCCGTCGATCGGCCATGTAATCGAACGGGGGGACACGTTCCGCTTTGAGTTTCTGTGAACGTGCGCGCGGCCCAGAACGAAATATGAAAAACGACTTGGCCACCCGCGAGCGCCTGTGAACCACTCACTTTTTTATGCATTGGATCGACGCCGTCTTTGACGCCACGATCCGCCGCTGGTGTACAGGTAGCTAGCGCCGCGCTTTGCGCTTCGCGTAGCGGAGGTCGCGGGCCGCTTTTTGCTGCACTTTGAGTTCGATCGCTCGGGCCGCCTCTTCAGCTTCCAGCGCCTCAGCGGCAATGGCGGCTTCCGCGGCTTCGCGGGCTTCTTCAGCTTCCCGCGCGGCCTTTTCCTCAGCAAGCTTGGCGTCAGCGGCGGCGCGTTCCGCCTTGCGTTCAGCGGCCCGGGCCTCCCGCGCGACACTCGTGGCCAATCGCGCCGCGCGTTGTTCGACAGCGATGGGATCGTCGTAAGCGGGTCGCGCGCGAAACTTTTCCAGCGCAGCCTGTTTTGCTTTCGCGGCCGAATCTAGTCGCTCGTTTAAGACGTTGCCTTTGGAGGTATTGAAGCCACCCGACGAGCGGTCACGGTTTCTTGAGGCGATGGAGATATCCTTTCGTTGAGTTGTTACGGTTTTTAGAGGAACTTGAGGAAAAATCCTACCCACACGCTTCAAGCAGCGCCGACCGAGGGTGGAAACCGCTCTGCCGTCGTTACTAGACCCGCTTCAACCAGTCTCCTGGCGACGTCGTTCGCTCACACTTCCCAGGGCAACAGCCATAGCGTTCCTCTACGCTCGATGGCCACCCATTCCGATATCACAATCTCATTTTCCCTAGCGGTTTCCAATCGTAGCCGCGCCGGCTGACGCACCGGCAAGGCGGCCGAACACGGCGCCCGAGGTAAGCCCGGTTCCGCCGGGATAGTTGAAATAAAAAAGCCCGCCAACCATTTCGCCGGCGGCATAGAGTCCGGGCGTCGGGCGCCCATCGCTATCGATCACCTGGCCTGCGGTATCGATTCGCACCCCGCCGAACGTAAACGTGATGCCGCAGCCCACGCCATAGGCTTCGTAGGGCGGCGTTTCGAGCGGGTTGGCCCAATTTGATTTAGGCACCGTGAGACCTTGCGTATCGCGGCCGTCTTTAACCGTGGGATCAAAGGCGATGTCGGTGCGTACCGCGGCGTTGTAGGCCTCGACTTCGCGTAAGAATCCCGAACGATCTACGCCCTCTAGCTTGTCAGCCAGTGCGTCGAGCGTGTCGGCGGTCACCTTCGTGACCTGGCGAATGCGGTATTCGTCACGCAGCAGATGTGTCACTTTTTGGTCGAAGATCTGCCACGCAAAATTGCCGGGTTGCTCGAGGATCACGCGCCCATATTTCGCATAGGTGTAGTTACGGAAGTCCGCACCTTCATCGACAAACCGCTGGCCTCGCGCATTGACCATGATGCCGAACGGGTAGCTGTGCTTCTGAAATCCATCGCCCACCGCGAGGTCACCAAACGCCGGGGCATTCATGTCCCAGCCGACAGCATGACAACCCGACCAGTGGCCCCACGACATCGCTCCGGCGTCCAGCGCCATGCGAATACCGTCGCCGCTGTTGAAGCGTGAGCCGCGCACGCGTGCCAGCTCCCAGCCCGGGCCGAGGTAACGAGTGCGCCATTCGGTGTTGGCTTCGAACCCGCCGGACGCCAGCACGACGGCTTTGGCGGCGATTGCCTGGGTCGTGCCGTTCAGTCGAACCCGCACGCCGCGGACGCCATCATCGTCACAAATCAGATCTTGCGCACGCGCGTCGTAGAAAACATTGATCCCTGCTTTGGCAGCACCCGCATAGAGCGCGTCGACCAGGCCGGGGCCGCCGCCCCACGCCTCAACCGTCAAGCCGCCCCAGAAACGGAACCTCCCATCGATCTTGAACGCCTGGCGCGCATACATCGGTGCGAACCGCACGCCCTTGCCCCGCATCCAGTTGAGCGTCTCGAAGCTCCGCCCAACCAGGATCTCGGTAAGATCGGGGTCGGCGCGATACTGGGTAACCCGCGCCATGTCGTCAAAAAAATCGTTGAAGCCGTAGGTTCCGAAATCCGTCGTTCGTTGCTCTTCTGCGGTGAGGTCGGGCATCAGCGTGAGCAAATCGTCGATCCCGTCATAGACCACGCGCATCGCGCCGGCGGTAAACCGGCTGTTGCCGCCCCGTTCGGCTTCGGGCGCACGTTCGAGAACGATCACCGCGGCACCGCGTTCGCGTGCTGACAGCGCCGCACATAGCGCCGCATTACCGCCGCCGACGACAACCACGTCGGCGTTGAGGTTGCTAGTAGTCGCCACAGGGAAGGTGGGAAGCTCGGATCATGGAATGGGTAAGCCTATTCCACTAGTGTGGCCATCGCCAAGTTGACGGGTGCGACTCACAAAAGGGGAAATTCGTTGGCGGATTACGACGTGATTGTTGTTGGGGCTGGAAATGCGGCTTCGGCCGCAGCGATCTCGGCTCGCGAGCAGGGCGCTAATCGAGTGCTCATTCTCGAAAAAGCATCCGAAGCGATGCGCGGCGGCAACACCCACTTCAGTGGCGGGTTATTTCGTATCGTATTCGATACCACCGAGGAACTGCTCGCCCTAGTTCCCGATGTCGAGACACAAGCACCTGGATTTCTCGCCGGCGTCCCGCCCTACACCAAAGACGAGTTCTGGCACGACCTCAAGCGCGTAACCGACGGGCGCACCGATCCCGAACTTGCCGAAATCCTGATCAGCCGCTCCCAGGACACGATCCGTTGGGTCAAGGAGCAGGGCGTCGTAATGGAAGCCGCAGTTTCGCTGAGCGCGATCCGTATCGACGGCGAGATCAAATGGCCGACCGGGGCGGTAATCCGCGCCAAGCAGGAAGGCGTTGGCCTATCCAAGACGTGGTTTCGCATTGCCGATGAGCGCGGCGTCGAGGTTTGCTACGATACCCGTGCCGCCGGGCTCCTACAGAACGACAAAAGCCGGGTAACCGGCGTTGTCATTCACGATCGAGATGGCCTTCGCGAGGTTACCGCCAAAGCGGTGGTGTTGGGTTGCGGCGGGTTCGAGGCCAATCCCGCCTGGCGTGCCCGCTACCTGGGGCGCCCGTGGGACCATGCCAAAGTCCGCGGCACGCCGTTCAACACCGGTGATGGTCTCAAAATGGCCTTCGACGTCGGTGCCCTACCCTATGGCCAATGGACGGGCTGCCATTCGACCCCGATCAATGCCGAGGCGCCGCCCTACGGCGACCGTAAACTCACCGACAAGACCAACCGCCTGTCCTACCCGTTTGGCGTCTTGGTCAACACCGATGGTGCGCGTTTCTTCGACGAAGGCGTCGATTTCCAGTGGTACACCTACGCCAAGCTCGGCGGCATTATCCTCAACGAGCCCGGCGGCCTCGCCTACCAGATCTTCGATGCGAAATCGGTACATCTGCTCGAGGGTCGCTACGGCACCTCTGAGCCACTCAAGGCGGATACGCTCGAGGATCTGATTGCGCAGCTCAATGTCGATCGCGAGGCATGCCTGCAGATGCTCGATGAATATAATAATTCCACCACCAATGAAGGATTCGATCCAACTGCGCTGGACGGTCTGGCAACAAAATATCTGGACTTGCCCAAATCGAATTGGGCCCAGCGGATCGATCAGCCACCTTATGTCGCCTATCCCGTAACCGGCGGTATTACGTTCACGTTCGGCGGCGTGCGCATCAACGAGCATGCGCAGGTGATCGATGTGGGCTGGAAACCGATCCCCGGGCTGTTCGCCTGCGGCGAGATGGTTGGCGGCCTGTTTCACAACAACT
>Ga0114999_10008147_pt1 | contig 11736 bp, 14 predicted proteins | sample ArcticOcean_MG_C_3_FD_89820 | JGI IMG/M metagenome (GOLD analysis project Ga0114999, IMG submission 89820) | Marine microbial communities from western Arctic Ocean - ArcticOcean_MG_CB8_126 | ecosystem: Environmental > Aquatic > Marine > Oceanic | place: Arctic Ocean: Canada Basin | collected...
CGCTTCAATGACGTCATCCATAGTGAGGTCATAGAGCCGGAGGTTATCCTGGCGAACCAATACCTGATATTCGGGAAGTTCGCCGCCAATCACGGATACTTGGGACACGCCAGGGATGGCTAGGAGTTTGTTGCGGAGTTCATATTCCGCAAAGGCGCGAATTTCCAAGCTACTCATCTCCTTATTCGGAGAGGAAACTGCGAGCAGCATAATTTCGCCGGTGATTGAGGTGATAGGCGTCATCTCGGCATGTGCATCAGGTGGTAAATCCTCACGCACTGTATCAAGACGTTCTGACACCAATTGCCTAGCTGTGATGATATCCATACCCCATTCAAACTCCACGTAGGCGATCGAGAGTCCAATCGCGCTTGAGGTGCGCACCCGTCGCACACCTGGTACTCCGTTGACGGAGGTCTCAATCGGGAAGGTGACATATTGCTCCACTTCGTCCGCTGCTAGCCCCGGAGATTCGGTCATGATCACAACGGTTGGTGCGTTAAGTTCCGGAAATACATCCACCGGAGTGTCCGGAAGACGAATGGCAACAAAAGCCAGAAGGATTCCGGCGGAAAGCAGCACTAAGGCTGCATGATCCAATGAAAAACGTATAAGTCGACTAAGCATAAGATCAATGTTCTCCGTGGTAGGCTCCATCAGCATGGAAGTGGCCGCCTTTTTGAGTTGTTCCGCTGGTAGCGGTTGCCAGTTTCAGTTCATACGCACCATTGAGCACCACTTCGTCATTTGGCCCCACCTCACTCTTTACTTCAATCCATCGTCCATCATCGACACCTAGGTCGGCTTCCACACGGATGGCCTTGTTTTGATCAAATGGGTCCCTTTTAAAAAACACGTGGGCGAGGCCATCCTTCACGACTGCCGAGAGAGGGATCGCGAGGACTATGCCGCCGGTCGTTTCGGTGGCGATCTCCAGGAAGGCAGACACACCAGGTTTGGTCCATGATTTCAGTTCCTTAGGTGTTGCGAATAGGGTCATAGTCCGCCGGTTGGGGTCTGCTTCTAAACCGATCTTCAACTCAGCTTCGATCGTTTCGTTGATATTCACCTCCTTTGCTTGAGGGGGGACGATTCGCACCTGCTGTTCGTTTTGAAACTTAGGTAAATCACTTTGCAATCCAGTAGCTCGGAACCGGATCTTGGTGGGATCCACAGTAGTAAGAATCAAGGTCGTATCTTCGACGAACACACCGTCGGTGACTGCCAGTGATTCTACGATGCCGGGTTCTATGGCTCGAACCTCAATCCGATCGATAGTCTGGTAAAATGGGACGGATTTTCCGTTTTGATCCACACTTTCGAGGAGATACTCAGGTGTGAGGCTCTTTCTTCCGAAAGCATGACAGAGATTGAGTATCCGGGTGGCATGACTGACGGATACTTGAAACTCTGCTTCCTGTTTTGTCAAATCTGCGCTCAGGTCTGCCAGTCTGGCTTCCAGGTCCGCCCGTTTGAAATTCGCCTGCCTGAGTGCTTTGACTCGCTCGTCTACGGCTTCGTACTTGGATCGCGCTTGATCCAAAGAGGCGCTGGCCAAGCCTATCTTTGCCTGCATCTCCAACCATTCGGCCGAACGAAAATGGTAAAGCACAGTACCGGAGTTCACTTCCTCGAATTGGTCAATAGCGAATTCAACGACTCCTGAAAGCATTAGTCGGTATTCGTGACGCGCCAAGGGCTGTAGTTCAAAGTTGCCAGGTACGCGAATCGTTTTGTCTAAGTTCCTTCGTTCAGTTTTGGCGAAAGTAATGCCTAGGTTGTCCCGAACAGTGGAAGGAATATCCACACGATTGCTAGGTGGTTCACTAGTTGGTTCATCATTGACAACGTTTGAATCATTGCGGTTGCAGGCTGTGCAGAGGAACGAAAGAGCCAACAGCATCAAAGGTTTTGAATAGAATTGATTCATGGGATTGGGTTGTTGTTTTGAGTTCCTGTAGAGTTGGAGGATGGGCCCATTAGAAAGTGGATGGCATTTTGTGTTTGGGAGTCCTCAAGTTGTGTGTCGATGAGTTTCAACTTTACCTCATACGCCCTCACAAAACTCTCCAGCATCACCAAACTGCTTCCTTCTCCCAATTCCAGAAGTTGATAGGCATCAGTCAATTGTTGATCGACCATTGGTACGATAGTGGTTTCCATGGAAGCGCGGCGGATATGGATTCCATGTAGCCGTGTCCGCAGGCCGGCCAAGTGACCTGTGATGCGTTCGTATGCTGTCTCGGAGGCCGCACGCGCCAGATCACGTTCAGCTCGGGCCTCCGCGATACCGCCTCTATTGGAATTGAGAATAGGCAGCGGAATGCCTCCGATGAAACCGATGCGAGATTGCCCCTCATCACTCTCCATCTGTGGGCCAACGGTTAGGTCAGGATATTGCTTTCGAATCTCTCGATGCAATGTGCGCTCCGCAACTTCATACTCACTGCGAAGTCGAGAAAGGGTTGGATTACGATCTTCTATTGAAGCGGCCTCAGAAACAGTGGATTGAATGGAAAGCGATGGTTGCAATTCCAATGGTGCCTTAGGCGATAGTCCCAGCAACGATCGGATGTTCTGAGCTTCCTCAGCAAGGTCCGCTTTAATCCGTTCCAATTCCGTGCGCCTAGTTTCCCTTTCAATCGCAAATAGGATCGCTTCGGTTTTGAGTAATTCCCCGGATTCGGCAAGTAGAGTCGTGGATTCAACAATGGCATCCAACTCATGGATTATAGCTTCGGTTTGCTCCATTTTGAGTTGATTGGCGGACCACGATAACCAAATTTCTCGCAGGTTCCGAAGCACGTTCCACTCAGACTCCGCGATCCTTTCCAATTCAGCATTAACTTCCGATGCTGCTAACAATTTTTCGGAATTTAAGCGTCCTGAAATTGGGATAGTGAGGGAAAGGGACGAACTGATGTACCATGGATCCGGGATGCTCTCGGCGATCTTTAGAATGTTAAGATTAAAATTTGGGTCCTGCCAGCGTCCGGCAAACGGAGCCGTCGCCTGAGTGACGCTTGCACGCAGTCGCGCCATACGGAGATCTGGATTGAATACCAGCGCCACGATTTCACCTTCGCTCAGTGTAAGCCCATCTACAGGGTTGAACTCAGTGTGTCTCGGTGAATCAATGCTTATCAGACTCATGGCGAACTTGCGCACGTCTTCGTCTGAAGTTGTTCTCGAATACCAGTGTTGACGGTGCGATGTCAGATCCAAAGGTTTGGGTTCATAAGTCTGACACCCAGTGATAAAAACCAGTCCCGTAGCAGCTCCAAACAAGCACGAAACGGAAGCAGTAAGCTGCTTTAAAATCATGAATAGGGTTATTTTCCTGAAAAATGTTCGGTTGAACGCCAACATTGGAATGCAATCGGCGTCAGGTATGGACTTCTCCTACACGGAGAGAAAGTCCATCAACAATTAGGGCAGACTGGAAGAAGGAACCTCCAGCCGTTAAGCGAACATTGGAGGGGCGTTCGGTTGAACGCTGTGTGCTAAGAGGAGAGAGAATAGATTGCGAAATTCGAAAAAATTCCCAGAGGATGGTGGTGCATTGGCAAACTCGAACGAAAGATCCGTCAAGACCGGCAACAAATCAGACAAATGGACAGTATGGATTACCTTGTAATCTTGAGGAGTGAAAAATTCACTTTTCGCAAGATGGGGGATAACATGAAAATCAGGAAGCGAAACTGAATGTTGACTGTCCTTGTCTTCACCGCTCTGATCATGTTGATGATCAGAATGCTGGTGATGATGCGCAATGTCTGATGCTTCCAGCCAAACATCGTGGTATGCCGCTCCTAGCCAACTCAAAAGAGTGGCTAATGCAAGAAGACGGTTAAACCATGATGTTCTCATCTAGCCCCACAGTTACGTCACCCTCTGTACCGTGTCAATGATCTGTAATGAGAAAAGAGGACACAAGTTTCCCTCATTTCTCACAAGATCACTTGGTTTCAATTCCTCTCCCCTTCCCCATCGCGAACGGATACAGATGAGGATGTGAGTATTCTCCATTCACCAAACTTCTGAGTCAGTATTGGTTCTTTGGTTCCAACAGGTTGACTTGGCTATAGCATATATGAGATACTAAGGAATGTCGTGGTCGGTCGTCATTTTGAATTTAACGGTGAAGAAAGAGCTCGATGCTCTGCCTGACGACATGTTTGCCAGGTTCAGCTGGATCTCAAACATGATCGCTGAATTCGGATTACATCAGGTCCGCATGCCGTATGTGCGTCAAATCCAAGGGAAGCTTTGGGAGATGCGATTGAAAGGTAAAGATGGCATATCAAGAGCGATGTATGTGGTTGCCAGCGGCAAGCAGGTGGTTGTCGTCCGTGCCTTTGTGAAGAAAAGACAGAAAACGCCCAACCAAGAAATTCGATTGGCTCTGGAAAGAGCAAAGGAGATTGATCAATGAAAAGAATGACCTCTGTAAACGAGTTGCATCAGAAAAGGTGGAGTAAGAGCGCAAGTTACCGGAAGGCCTACAAGGCACTCGAGGAGGAATTCTCAATCGCCCATGCTCTTATCAAAGCTCGTGCTGATGCTGAACTAACCCAGGAGCAAGTTGCCGATCGGATGAACACGACGCAATCCGCTGTCGCACGGTTGGAAAGCGGTTCCAGTAATCCATCCATAGCTTTGCTACGGCGATATGCCAAAGCAACGGGCAGCCAGTTGAAGATCGATCTGATCCCCACAAGCTAGGCAACTGTTTCATTTCTCACGCCAGTGTGAGGTCTATGTAAACCGTTTCTTAACCAAAACCTGATACCCTTGTGTCTGCTGGATATTATTCTTGAGAGGGAAAGGTCAAGGCTGTGAAACACGGGTTTCAAGATGAACATGATGAAGCGGTTGCCGGCGCGCTGAGTGACGCATTTTCACGGGCGATAGGGAGACAAGAATCAGGCGATGCCTCTGCTCGTGAAAAGATTGAGGTGGACCAAGTCAGTGTCCAGTTTTTGATGGGGCATGATGTTTCGTCGGCATTACGACTCATTCGAGTGCCCAAACGGTGAAGGTCAGTCAGGAGAATCGGCACAAATCCCGAGATTCAAGACGATCTTTAGAGTTAATTTCAGGCCAAAGCCCCCGAGCTAGCTCAATCCAGCAACGTCTCAGAGCGGCTCACCGGACTGAACTCCCTGCTCCGGACTCTCACGCCGGGATCTGTCGAACATACCGCCGTGATCCGCGACAACATCGAGCATTCCCATTGGGAAATCCGATGGGCCGTGCTCAGACACCTGACCCGACAACCTGCAGGCGTCCAGGCCCCCTTCCTCTCCACGGCCACAACGATCGCAAAGAACGACCACAACAAAACAGTTCAGCTTGAAGCTCTCGTGGTCCTCATGAAACACGAAGAACTCGCCGACTAAGTCTCACTTTTCGATTTTTCGAGACGCATTGTCCCTGTGAGTCAATATTGTCCCACCTACCCTGCCTAAATAGGCAAGAGTTGCCTAGCTGTGTATCCCAAATGGGTCGGGGTAACAGAATCCGCTCTCAGGGTAACAACGCATCTTGTTCCAGCCCAACGACTTATAATCTTCGTTACCCCGTTCACCCCGTTACCCCAGCTATGTGCTCCACATGGTCACTGTAAATTATGTCGTTCCAAGCGACTGATTTGGCCGTCGCGTCAAAGCAATCTTTACAACTCTCATGCGAGGGGCATTTCTGGGGTGAACAGGGGTAACGGGGTAACGGAGCGGGGAGCCAGGGCGATCCCTATCTATCTATCTATCTTTGTACTAAGTACTTAAGTACAAAAAAGAGTAAGAGTAAAGGCGCTCCATTTCCGTTACCCCTCCGTTACCCCTCAACCACTAGGGGTAACAGAATAGTTGAGTCGCCACGCCCTAGCCGGCGGCGGTGTCCCACATCCCGATCGTCGATCGACGTCGATGGTACCCACATCCGGATCCACCTATAGGTGAGATTCTCACAGACGTCCGCACTCCCTGGCCCACGCCCTAGCCCTCCTGGAGGCGATAGCCCCGAACCCACGCCCGCGCCCCGGCCCCCACCTCAAAAAATTCATCCCCCCGGTCAACCGAACCGCGATCGCCGCCGCCGGAAACATTCGAGCTGCCCCACTGACGGTCGGATCCAGGTCGGATTCCGAGATTCCGGCTCGCTGCGTTGTGTGGGCCCACGCGGCGGCGCTCGCGCTCGCAATTGATGGGGCTCATTTGAGCTCTCGCAGCGCACGGACGTTGAGCACCTGACAACAGATATCAATTACATCCCCCAGAATCTCAAAACATCCCCCCCCCATTAGGGGCGGACAGCCTAAAAAAAAGCTTTTCGAAAAGGCCTTTGGAAGTGCCCTAATTCCAAGGGTTTAGGACTTTTTCAAAACCAGAAAAAACGGCGCGTTGTCACGTGGTTGAATTCCTCAAAAGGCGGTTAATTAGGGCAAGAAACCAGCCCAAAACGCTTGAACTACTTCAAACGCAGGCGGCTGGCCAAAAAGTAACCGAAAATTGGAACCAAAAAGGATGAAAAACCAACAAAACAAGGGGCAAGGGTCAAAGGGTCGCGAATTAACCGAGGCGCAAAACGATTTTGCCCTTGTCGAGCTCGAATGGTTGGCGAACAGGCAAGGGTTTCGCGCTTGTCAGTCGTTAAGATTAGGCAAGCCTACTGGTAAGGGTCGCGGGTGGCGAGCGCCTGTTGAAGTGTCGAAGACTTCCGAAGTGGAAGCCAAATTGGCGGGAAAATACGAAGTAATTCGGGCGCTTCACCATGCCTACGGTGAAGCCTGGCCAGCACGGGCGCAATGGTTGCCTGCGTTTGGACCGTTCACAAGGCGGCAAATAGCGTTCAAGCGCTGGCTATCGTTAACCGCTTGGCGTGGCGCTTTCAATGACGTTACGCAATTACCTGGCGGCGTTACCGGTCGCCGGTCTTCTGGCGTCCGTGCGTTGTTCGTTTCGATAGACGACGAAAACAAGGAGGAAGCGGCAAACATGGCGGCGGCCTTGTTCGCTCCTGATTCCGAAGGGAATCCATGGTTGGAAGCCAGCGAATCAAGGGAATCCAAAAGGGCAAGCGATATCAAACGGGCCAAGCTCGAGGTATTCAAACGATATCTTGAACCTTTCAAGGGTAAGGCAATGCTCAACGCTAACGATAGGCGGGCGAAGTGGGCGGCTGTCAGGCGGGCTCGTTTGGTTGGTTACCTATTGGAAGGGCAAGGGGCCTTCATGCGGTCAAACAATCTCAAAAAGATACTAAAACCGCTTGCGTTGCCCTTGGGAAGGTATCGACCTGGGCAAGGCAAGCGTTCGCTCGTTGCACAGTTGGCACGTGTGACGCTAGTTTCAAGGGGGAATAAGTGAACCGGCACAAATACACGTTGGTGCCTTCTGGCGATCGTTGCCACGTGCTAGAGATTCAACCTAGTATTGAGAGAATCGTTTGCTGCTTTGGTTGGTTAATAAATCATGGGGACGGGTGGTTTACTGCTTCGCTCATTCAATGTGACGCATCGCGAATAAATCGAACCGTTCAAGGGATCGCAACGGCGGTTTATATTCTCGAGCGCTTCGCTGATTTTATGGTTGATAATGAGGAACGGTTGCCAATTAAACGGATATCCATAGAGTAGGCAAACCACCAAAAACAGTATCCAGGGCAAGCGCTAATCGCTTGCCCTTTTTTTATGCGCTCGTTTGGTTCTGGTTTCGGTTCTCGGGCAAGCGCTTAGCGCTTCGCTCATTGTCAATCGTTCGCTTTGTTCTGGTTTCTGGCCAGATCAATGCCGGGCATAGTGTAGGGCAAGCGTTTAGCGCTTCGCTCGTTGTCAATCGTTCGCTTTGCTCTGCTTTCTAGCCTGAGCCAAGGCGGGCATAGTATAGGGCAAGCGCTTGGCGCTTCGCTTTTTAATAAAAAAATCCCGCCAAAGTCCATCCCTGGCCAGAAAACCAAACGCTTCTGAAAGCGTGGTCTCTAATTTCTGGCCAGTGATGGACTTTGTCCTAACGCCTGAAATGGCGATCAGCATAGACTTGGAGCAACTCCGAGTCGGACTGATTCAAATTTTCTTGGTTGTATGATTCCAAGGAGGTTTTGCCGAAAAAGCGCGTGGACCTATGAAACGCGCTCGTTGGTAAACCTTGGTCCAGGGTTTGGACCTATCGAAAGTAAATCATGCCTACAGTCAAATCAGAGTCACCCGAGTCCTTTGAAACGCTCATTGCCCTTTCGCTGGAAGAGTTGAAGAAACGTTCAATAACGTTTGTTAAGACTTCGAAAGCGGCTGAACAATTGCGCCTGAAGATCACCAAGACGCGTCCGCAAGCGGGCTCATTACTGAGCTTGATTACGACTGTTGCGCGTCCGATTGGCTTGAAAAGGCCAGTGTGATCGTCCGGAGTGCAGAGCACAACCTGGAAAACGAGCACGTCCTCGAAGCTGCTGGCATCCTGAAACTTCGACCAAATAATGGGGCGAAATTGCTGAACTTGATCAAAGCCAAGCAACGCGGGAAAGAAACCAAAGTCGATGAAAACGGCGATCCCTTGAATTTGGAGGGTGTTGTCAGCTTTGTTAAAATGGCTTCAGAAAAAGGCTACAGCGCCGATATTATTACCACCGTTGACAAGCTCATTCGTGAGCATGGAAAGGAGTGGAATGAAAAGACGCAACGTGCAGCCTTTGATTCCTGCGAGAAGTTAATGAGTGCCTGGGCCGAAACAGTCGGCGAGGCAACCATCGACGGCTGGCTGAGCGAAGCCGAAAAGTCGGACTCCCCTATTCAGATTGTCAGCAAACCGGAATCAGCCGAAACGGTTCAAATCAAATCCGAGCCCGAGGTGGTAGAAATGCCTGCCCTGGACTTCGCCAAGCACGCCAGATCACTCTTCGGCAAGAGATTGCCGAAAGACAAAGAGCCTGCGGCCGCTCGAATGATCGAAACCTACTACGAAGTCAACAAGGGACTTCCCGAAACGGCCGAAGTGCTGAACGCCTTCGCCGAGCAAGCCCTCACAGCGGCATAGCACAAGGACCCAGTGAATCCGATCCAACGGATTCACTGGGTCTTTTTTTGTGCCTTTTTCCGAAGGATTCAGGGTAAAGCGACAGCCGACATCCCTTTTGGAATTCGGTGCCCGTTTCAATAACCAATGCAAAACGGGCATCCAAAAAATGCCCGGAAATAGGAACATCGGAAATGCGGCGAACGACAATGACCTTCACCACGACAGGCGTCCAAGACCTATGGGGTTTCTGCTACAAGTGGAGCGCTAACCTTAATCAGCAAGGCTTCGTTGAAGCCTCTTTACTCCCTGACTGGCTCACCTCAATCCCACAAAAAGAAAATGACTAAGCGATACGACCCCTTCGAGGACTCCGAACAACCCGACGTGCCAAAGGCTAAGAAGCCAAGTAAAGGCAGCCGCCGGCGCAAGGTGAATGCCCAAGAAGCACTCGATCGTATCCAGCAGAACCCTTCTGAAGCCAACTATGCGGCCGTGATCGCCGGCTTCGCCGAGCGAGGCATCCTCGCCGAAGACATCATCCCCAAAGAGAACGTCTTCACCTTCAATGCTTGGAAGGCTAAAGGCAGGCGAGTCAAGAAAGGCGAGCACTCCCTTAAAATTCTGACGTGGGTGCCCATCCAATCAAAGGCAAACGATGACGCTAAAAAAACCAAGCTCAGGCCGAGCCGCTGCGCACTCTTCCACATCTCCCAAACTCAAGGGATCGATACCCCGATCGCCGTTGCTAATGGCCGAGTGACTTCACTCGATGAAGCGGCGAGCCGAGATATCAAACCCCCAACAGAAGATCTCCCCTCATGGCTTCAGTAGATACAGAGGCGGTCGCCGATCTCGATCGAATCGAAACGAGATATTCACTCTACGCGTTCTAGCGTTGCTTCTCATTACCGAGAGCAATGAGAGTCCCGTGCCGCCACCCACCGGAATGCCATGGAACGCACACCGCCGATTTATCCTCTGCCTGCTAGGGCAAGGGATGATCGAGGGCGTTACCAACATGCTAACCGATCGAGGCCACTGCAACGCCTTCCTTCAACTCGATACACCATCATGATAAACAAAACGGCTGCCACCTATGTTCGTGTCTCAACGGGCCTACAGGAAACCAATACGCAGGACGATCAATGTTTTCGTTACTGTGAATTCAAGAAGGAAAGCGATAGCTCCTTTAAGGATCCTGAACCCTATGAAGACACCGACGTGTCCGGATCGATCGCCTTCGCGAGGCGGCCCGGAGCCGGCCGGCTCCTCCAAGCGGTCCAGCGTGAAGAGATCAGCCACATCATCGTAGCCAAGCTCGATCGACTCGGCCGCTCAGCGGAAGACATCCTTCGCGTCGTCCGGATCTGCGAAAACCATCACACGGTCATTCACTTTACCGACCTGGGCGGAGACATCATCACGACTGGTGGATCCGCTGGAAAGATGGTCGTTACCATGATGGCCGCCTTCGCAGAATTCGAGCGCGATCGCATCAAAGAGCGTATCCTTGACCGAATGCGATCCAAACGAGACCAAACCACCATCCCTGGCAGTTGGGGGGAACGATGCGGCACCATTCCCTATGGATGGCAAGCCGTTGACACCGAACGAACCAACGCCCGAGGCAAGATCATTCAAGAGCTCATCATCGAGCCCGCCGAACAACGCACCCTGCAAACGTTAATCATTCAACGTTACGGCAGCAACGCCACCGTTGAAGAGAATCAAATCATCCCCAGCATCATCGGACGGCCGCCGAGCTATTCTAAGCTCGCCCTGTGGCTCAATCAGCAAGGTATCTCAAACAAATCAGGCACCTCATGGAGTCAAGGCAGTGTCGCCCACGTCCTCGATAACACCTACACCCGTAAAACAATTGAAAGATTCGCCAATGAAGACCAACTCGCAGCCTGAAACATTCGAACCCTTCTTCTGCCCCGCTCACACCGAGCCTGGAGGCAGGAACAACATCATCGTGCAACTGGCAGCGCCATACCAATTCGTTGCCACCTCTAGGATCTGCACCCATGAGAATGGGCCTCCTTGCGTCGTGATCGAGTGCTACTGGAACAGGCCGCTTCCGGATTCAAGTCACCGGATTGTCGCAGGACAGATGCACGTGGAACTCCTTAAATCAATCGAATCGTTCTACCCAGACTTAGACAGTAACACTGAGTATCAAGTCAGCGATAACCGAGCTGAGACCTGCACGTTAGGGCCAGGGTTTAGGTTTCTTTGGTGCGAGTCCCAAGAGTTTGGAGCCACGCACGACACAATCCTTTTCCCTGGTCCGCCATGGACCATCTTCGCTGTGGATTACCCAAGCCAAGGCGAAGTGATTGTTGCCTACTCAGAGGAGCCACTCAAAGGAGTGCTTGATAAAATCCTGAATCAAGAAGAACTCCCTGACACACGCCCCACGATTGTCGAAGTCAAACAATGGTGCCAAGACTTCATTCAAAACCTAACGGATATCTCTCCCGAAGACCTAACCAACTAATCAGACTCCTATGAACACCCTTCCTAGTTGCTACAAACCAAGCGCCCCAGAACAATTCATCGGATCCGCCCGCAAGGCGGCGGTTATGCTACAGAACCTCTTTAAGCAGGCCGATGGGGCTCCGCTCAAGATCCTCCTCCTCGGTGAACCTGGCATTGGAAAGAGCGCCCTCGTAGATTGGATACTCGATCAAATCGAGATCGATCAATGGTCATCGCA
>Ga0114999_10008148_pt1 | contig 11735 bp, 12 predicted proteins | sample ArcticOcean_MG_C_3_FD_89820 | JGI IMG/M metagenome (GOLD analysis project Ga0114999, IMG submission 89820) | Marine microbial communities from western Arctic Ocean - ArcticOcean_MG_CB8_126 | ecosystem: Environmental > Aquatic > Marine > Oceanic | place: Arctic Ocean: Canada Basin | collected...
CGCCCAGGCCCTTCCCGCATTGCCCTTTGACGGTGATGGCGGCGGCCTTATTTATGCCGCCGCAATAATAGTCGGCATGGCCTTCAATCGAGATTTTATGCGCTGTCTGCAGGCCGACCGCGAGGCAATGTTTGCCATGCGGATGCGACACCCGCCATTCATCCGGCGCGCTTGGTTCATTGTTGTTGCCAACATGCAAACGCGCATTGAGCTCCCGCACGCTTTCATTCTCGAGATCAATAAGGTTCATGCCGCCCGCGTAATCTGATCATGCGACCAGCTATAGATCGTGGCCGGCTTGGGCTCCCACACCCGCGCCTTTTCAATTCCGGGCAGGGTAGCCAGCGCGCGATATTCAGAAGCCATTGCCACCCAATCCGCATTCTCGCCCAGCACCGCCGGCTTGGCGGCAATAGAATCGCGCAACACGGCGAAGCCATCCGCACTGCCGATGGCGAATGTGTAGAAGCCATCGAGCGCGCCCAAGGCACTGTGTAATAACGCCTCCATGGACAGGCCCTGACTGAGGCGATGGGCGATATACTTGGCTGCGACCTCCGTATCGTTGTCGCTGTCAAATGTCACACCGGCGCGCTGCAATTTGGCGCGCTCGCCATTAGGGTTGGAGAGCGAGCCATTATGTACCAGAGCGAAATCCCGCGCCGCGCAGAACGGATGGGAATGTTTGCCCGAAATACCGCTTTCCGTCGCCATACGGGTATGGCCGATAGCGTGCGTGCCGACCATACCATCCAATCCAAAACGCGCCGCCACAGCAGCCGGCAAGCCGGCCTCTTTATAGACTTCAAGATGACTGCCGATCGACGTGATGTGCAAGCCGGGATGGTGAGCTGCAAGATATTAGCGAATGCAGACCTCATCGCCAGGCACGACGAATACCGCATGGTTGGCGCGAACAAAATATTCGACCTTCATATCCCATAACTGCTCCAGGCCTGACGCCACGAGAGGCCAATCGCACGCGTCACCGGCGCTACTCAGCGTAAGCTTGATATGATTTTACGGTGGCGGTGAACCATAAACGGCGAATCCAGCACTATCTGGGTCACGTTCAGTCATTTCGACCAGCATCGGCGCCAGCAAATTACCGAGAGAATTCTCCAACCTCGGATTCTTCAAAAACAGACCGACAATGCCGCACATGACCCGCGCTCCTTATTAAAATCCGCCCAAAATGGGCCTTATCTCGAATCTAATGATAGGAAAATAACATTCCTAATAGGAAATTTCTACTAAAATGAATATTATTTTCCTATCAAAAATACAGCGATTCTAATTCATTTGCCGGATTGTTTGCTGAGGCTGTAGGTTAATCTGATACGAATAAGGTTGCGAATTTGCGCCGCAAGCAGGGAATTGGTCATGTTAGAAGAATGCGACAACAATAAGGTTGCCAAGTTTGTATCTGCAGCAGCAGAGCGCGATAAGCGGGCCAATCGGCTCGAAATGTGCATCGGTCGCGAAGTCCGCGAATTGCGCCGCAAGCATAATATGACCGTGACCGAGCTGGCTGATTTGGCCGGCCTGTCCTCCGGCATGCTCTCCAAGATCGAGAACGGACACACCTCGCCCTCTCTGGCGACGCTGCAATCCCTCTCTATCGCGCTGAATGTTTCGGTCACCGCCTTGATGCGTAAATTTGAGGAGCGCCGCGACGTAACCTTCGTGGCCGCCGGCGGCGGGCTTAAAATTCAACGGCGCGGCACCCGGGCGGGCCATGAATATCGTGTGCTTGGCCATTCTCTCGACGAAGAAATCAATATGGAGCCCTTCGTCATCACGCTCACCGACAAATCGGAAATATTTCCTGCGTTTGAGCATGAGGGTACGGAATTCCTCTATGTACTCGAAGGCCGCATGGACTACCACCATGGCGGCGCCTCCCATGCCATGGGCCCGGGAGATTCGCTGTTTTTCGACGCCGAAGCCGCACATGGCCCAGAGAACCTGATCGAGACACCCATCCGTTTCGTCTGCGTCATCGTGCACGCGACGGCACGCGCTTAGTTTTTAACCCTCAAGCGCCGGGCGGTCGCGCTAGTTATTTTTATGACTTGTCACCACCTGGCTGCTCCCAAATATCCGGCCAAACGGCACCACCCCCCGGAATGCGGCCAGCATTCCGGCAAGGGCGATTGCCCGCCCGAGTTAATACGAGGCAGCCAAGGGAGCGGATGCGACCGCCCGGCGTCTGAGGGACCAAACCAATAAGAAACCCCCTAATAAGATTCCAGTATATTTAATTATTTGGTGAGGCGGGCAAGAGGGATATCGTGACGGACTTGGGCTCGGTAATACAGATTTCGCGGCAACAGGCACAGCCGGTGCAGAGTTCAGCATTGATGGTGGGGCGCGGGCCGCGCCATTCGAGCGCGCCCGACACCGGGCATGAATCGGCGCAGGCGCCGCATTAGGGGCCTTGATAAGGCAGGCATTGCTCGCTGTTGATCTCGGCGCGGGCGAATTTCCCAGGCGTTGGTTGGGCGCCATCCTACATGGCCGGCAACCAGGTTACTGATATCCTCTAGCGATTCTCTACCCGACCCGAAGTTTGAAATGACCTTGCGTGTCTATTGTGGCGTTAAACCCAAAAGAGCCGCGCCATTCCGCAGGGTTTTCTCTTTTTCGTCTGGGAATAAATCGTAAGCCGCAATGACCCGTGCACGCGCCCACAGGTCGTCTGTGGGTAAAATCTTCGCTTTGGCTTTTACGTCAAACGCTGTGATGCCGGGATGTTGGCGCATCAAGTCAATCAAAGACGCACGAAAATCCTGAAGGGCGAGGCTTCGGTCTTGCTCCGTATTTGCCAGCGCTGTCTGCAGTCCCGCCAGGAGGAGTGTCCAATTAGCAAGCCTGTCTTTCCTGAGAGTAAAAACCGCCTGATCGTAGTCCGCATCCAAGGCTTCTTCGTCGCCCTCTTGTTCCTCAAATTCTGCAAGAAGTCTCTCCTCGCTCTCCAGGGAAACAGGGGCATATTCTTCCTCTATTCGCCGCTCAAGCTCACTGAACATCTCGAGGACGTCGTCAGCTGAAGCCCCGTCATGCTCGGTGGCTATCCATTTATCTAAATAATTTTTTGCGCCACTGCTTGGAAGCGTCACCAAATTTCCCCCTTCATCCGCCTAGAGTGCTCCACTCCAAGCTTGGGGCGCAAGTGGCCCGCATTCAGAGCCTAGTCTCTCCTAATATGGCCGGAAAAGGGGGCAACAGCCGCCACACCGCAACAATCTTCCTTGAGCTACGGGCCCGTGCACCACGGATCACGCTCCTTGATCCACGAGCCAAGGGTAAGGAGAACCAAGCTGATTAATGTTCCGTGGTCCTTGAGCCGTGTACCGCGGCCCATGGTCCCCGACCCAAGGCCGCCCTTAGGGAATAAGCCCGCCCCGCTTAAGCTCGTAAGTAATCCGCCGCAGTTCGGCATTGATAGCTTTGACCTTCTCAACGTGAGCGCGGCTTCCGCGCCCGTGCTTCGTGTGCGCCGCTATGGACCGCGCCTTGCCTTCCAGTGTCCGTGGTCCCGTGGACTTGCCACCGTGCATCCGGCACCTGTTCCGGTCTGCGACGACGGGGTTCTGGCAGGGTGTGCCTTTGCGGGTTTTTGCCAAGCATCGCTGACCAGGCCAATCAGGTCCGAAACGCGTTGTCTTGCTGGCTTCGAGCAGCTTTTGGCGGTTAACTAAAGTTAGCTTCATACATGCACCCTGCACGAGGTTAGACGTTCGATTATCGCTCTCGACCATCGTTCGAGGGGGTTAGCTGGGTTTAACCATGGACCGTGGTCCCCGGGCCGCGGACCGCCAAGCCTGTTCACCGCCCCGTGGACCGCGCGCCTCGGATCAACGACCACAAGCTTGGCGCCGCGCGCTTTCGCAGCAGCTACCCGTGTCCCGAATGGCAACCATGTCGAGCTTGGATTGTGGCCCCACAAGACAATGGAGCCTGTATTTTCAAGGTCGGCCAACGGCATAGCAACGCCGAATGTATGCGGAAATACAAATTCCTTGGTGAAGTTACAGAGCTCGATACTGGCAACGACGTTGGGCGTGCCGATTGCATTCCTTAAGCGCTTGACCCAGCGGTAGCCGTCATTCATCGAAGTGCCGGCGGTGGTGGTGATACTGAAAGCTACTGCTTCGCTACCGTTCTCACCTGCCAGGCGTTTGAGCGCCTTGGCCGTTGTCTCAAGCGCTTCACCCCAACTAATCTGCTGCCATCTGGGTTTAGGGTCACCCTTGGGGCTCACGCGGCGCAGCGGGTAGAGCAGGCGATCATCATGGCGCACCAATTCAGGTGCGGCGCGACCCTTGGCGCAGAGCGCCTTACCAGTCGGGTGCAACGGATCGGGCTCGACAGCGATCTGGCGGCCTTCCTTGACCACCGAAATGCAGCCGCAGGCCGCATAGCAAAGCGCACAATAGCCAGGAATTATCTGAGCGCCGTCACTGTCTGACATCATGCATCCCCGCCTACAGCTTTATTTCCACCATGATATTTTGCTCGGAACGATCAAAACATCGACGGCAAAAGCGCCCTGCCCCTTCGGCATAACAAGAAATGGATTGATGTCTATGCTGTCAATTCGGTCAGCATTCTCATATGCAAAAACCGAGAGCCTTGAGAGCGCCTCGGAGAGAGCATCCACATCCGCCGGCCCCGCGCCGCGCGCGCCGTCCAGCACTGGGAAGCCCTTAATCTCCCGCGTCATCTCATGCGCCTCTTCAACATTGAATGGCGCCAGACGCTGGGTCACATCGCTCAATAGTTCAACAAAAATTCCGCCAAGCCCAAAAATGACAACCGGACCAAACGCCGGGTCAACCTTAACGCCGAGAATGGTCTCGACGCCGCCCGATATCATCGGCGCCACAACCACCCCATCGACCTTGGCATTGGGCTGTGCTGTGCGCGCACGCTCCATCAGAGTGTCATAGCCATTCCGCGCCGCAGCTTTGTCCGCGACATTTAATAGCACGCCGCCAATTTCCGATTTATGCGGAATGTCAGTGGAGACAAGTTTCATTGCCACTGGAAAGCCAAGCTCCGCTGCCGCTCTTTCCGCTTCACCCGCTGCCGTTGCCAATAATTCATCCACCACCGGAACTCCGGCCTCGCCGAGTATTTGTTTTGCTTCGACTTCGTTCGGCATCCCGGTGAGCACCGCAACGGGCGCCGGCAGCGCTGACGGCGCTGGCGGTGCTGCCTTCGCATAGCCGCGCCCCATTTGCATTAAAGCAGCCGCCGCTCGAACGGCACGGGTTGGGTCGGGAATAACGAGGTAGCTCAGATCTTTAAATATTTGACGCGATTCGTCATCCATCGTTACCGAAACGATGATCGGTGCGTTTGGATGTCTCTCGCGAATGCGGAGCAAACCCGCCCGCGTTAGAAAGTCCAGCGACGTCAGGCTGGCAAAATAGACAATGATCACGTCATGCCCGCCCTCCTCTATCATGGTATCGAGGCATTGCTCGAGAATTTCCGGCTGATTAACTGCCTGACCGGTGATATCCACCGGGTTGCGCGTGCCGGCGAACGGGATAACATCACGCACCTTCGCCTGTGCGGTCTCCGACAGCCGGGCCACATCGACACCGAGGGTTGCCGCATAATCGGACATCAAAATGCCAACTCCACCGGAGATCGTCACGATACCGAGGCGGTTACCGTTCGGAAACACGCCGCTAGTGCAGGCGTAGCCGATATCAAAAAACTCATCCAATGTATAGGCGCGGTAGGCATTGTATTTTGTCAGCACGGTATCGACCACGCTGTCCGACCCGGCGAGCGAATTGGTGTGCGAGAGCGCCGCCTCGGCGCCAACATCGGAGCTACCGACTTTCATCGCAATGACCGGCTTTTTTGCTTTCTTCGCCGCTTTTAGCCCGGCAACCAATTTCGCCCCGTCGCGGCTGGCCTCGAAATATATCATAATCACTTTGGTCTCGGGGTCCTCGACATAGTAATTGAGGCAGTCGGCGACATTAACATCGGCCTCGTTTCCAGTCGTCGCCCACAGCCTGACACCGAGCTGACGTTGCCGCGATTCCGCGTAGGCAACGCTGCCAAAGGCACCGCTTTGGCTAACGATGCTGATCGGCCCGAGCACTGGCGGCATATTCAGCATCGAGACGCCAAATGTAATGATCATATTGTGGTCAAAAGCAGCTATCCCCATGCAGTTGGGGCCGACGATGCGCATGCCCGCCTGCGCCGCGATGTGGCTCATCTGCAATTGTGCTTCGCGTCCCTCATTGCCGGTTTCGGCAAATCCCGCGCTGAAGATCACCACCGATTTGACGCCCTTCTCGGCGCACTCGCGAACACCCTGTATGACGAGTGCGGCAGGCAAAACGATCAACGCCAAATCGACCTCGCCCTCGATATTGAGGATCGATTTATAGGCCTTTAGACCCTGAACTTCGGCAGCGTTTGGATTAACCGGATAGATTGGACCATCAAACCCATAATGTTTGAGATAGCGGACCGGTCGCCCGCCGATTTTTTCCTCATTCGTCGAGGCACCCAAAATCGCGACCGATTTGGGGCGGAACATCGTCTTCAGTGAATTCTTCACCACCGCCTACTTTTCCGTCCAATCGTTCGGTTCAGATGTTTGATCTTTAGCAATTTATCCTAGGCCCGTATTGAAAAGCTTGTCGGTCCCGTCAGATGCTTCAGCAGCGGCTGAACACGCGCGACCCAATCGCATAGCACGGGGCGAGTATCGCGCGGATCGATGAGATCGTGGATCGAGAAGCTCTCGGCGCGCGGCGCAATGGATTGGAGGGCGAGCATGGCTTCCTCAAGACGCTCGCGCTCAGCGACCGGGTCCTCGGCGTTGGCAATCTTACGACCGAAAGCCACAGCCACACCACCTTCGACCGGGATCGCGCCGATTTCGGCGGAGGGCCAGGCAACAACGAACCCGTCAGGGCCAAAATGCGCAGCCTCGGCAACGCCATGCGCCTTGCGCACGATCACCGACGCCCAAGGTACAACGGAGGTTGCCGCGGCAAGTACGGCAGAAGTGCCGAAGCGGATTGTGCCGGATTTTTCAGCTTCCGCACCAATCATGAAACCGGGCTCATCAATCAGGCTTACGATCGGCAGGTGAAAGGTGTCACAAAGCTCGATGAAGCGGCGCGTTTTTTGCGCGCCCTGAGCCGTCATCGAACCCGCAAGTTGCTTGCAGTCATTGCCGAGCACACCGACAGGCTGGCCCGACAGCCGGGCGAGGCCAGTGATTGTACCGGTGCCATAAAGCCGGCCCATCTCGAAGAAGGAATCTTTGTCGAGTACCATCCCGATCAACTTGCGCATATCATAAATTTTGCGCCGGTTGCGCGGCACTATGGAGATCAGCTCTTCTTCCCGGCGATCAGTCGGATCATCAGTTGGCGCGCATGGTGGCAGTTCCCAAACGTTCGGTGGCAGGTAACTCAAGAACTGGCGGATATCTTCAAAAGCCGCCGCCTCATCCTCGACCAAATTATCGACAACACCGTTTCTGGTGTGCACGTCCGCGCCGCCGAGTTCTTCTTTAGATAGCTTTCTGCCAAGCGCGCGCTCGACCACGGCGGGGCCGGCAACAAGGACTTGCGAATCCTTAGTCATGACCGAAAAGTGCGAAGACACGAGACGCGCGGCAGGAAGACCCGCGACCGCGCCGAGTGCTGCCGATGCGACAGGTACAGTTGCCATCGCCTGAGCGACAGATTTGAAGCGCGGTGCATGGTTGACCGGCGCACCCACAGTGTTTGGTTTGCCGCCGCTGCCGCCGGCGCCGGCAACGCTACCGCCCGCACCTTGATGCAGGCGTACCAGAGGTACCCGGTAGGTGCAGGCAAGCTCCTCCGCATAGACGCTCTTACGCAAACCGGCTGCGTTGGGCGAGCCGCCTTTGAGGGTAAAATCCTCACCGCCGACAATGCAGCGGCGATCATCAATCTTGCCAAAACCAAGTACATAATTGGCCGGTGAAAATTCACTTAAACGGCCCTCTTCATCACGCTTTGCATCACCTGAAGCGCAGCCGAGTTCCTCGAACGAGCCGTTATCCAGTATTGTATCCACCCGCTCACGCACCGTGAGAAACCCTTTACTATGCTGACGGGCAACGCCCTCTTCGCCGCCTTGCGCTTGCGCAAGCACCCGCTTCTGCGCAAGTTCTTTAGTTTCTTTTTCCCAGCTCATGTGAGATTCACGCAACGCTGCTCGCGCTGTGCGTCCTGACGGTCGGTAAAATGATGCATTTTGTCTGCTATTTCCTTATTCAGAATTTTCGAAAACGGCTATCAAGCGCCCGCGATTACTATCGTCTCTAATGGTAATATGGCGAGCTACCGCCCTGACCTGACCTCAGTCCTTGGAAACCGGACCGTGGGCATAGGGTTCGCTGCCGTCATGCGCCCAACCGTGATAACGCGGCAAATCATCAACAGTCTCGAGCCACTGAATCCGCTCGTCGTGCCAGATGTGAAATGTCGGAACATGATCGTCGGGATTGTCCGTGGTGCCGACGAAAATCTCAATCAGGTCGCCACCAAGTTCCTCCACGTACCCTTCCCAAGTCAGCGGCGTGCCACATTTGTTGCAAAAACCACGCTCAATTTCCCCCGACGACTTATAGACATTGCGCGCTTCGCCAGTCCACTTAACGTCGCTCTTAAGGTATCCCACGAACGAGACCACCGGAGCACCAGAGTGGCGCCGGCAATCCTTGCAATGGCAGTAGATGACGCTGTGCGGTGCAGGGGCCTCATAGCGTACCGCGCCACACATGCACCCGCCAGTCACTTTTTGAGAACTATCTCCCATAACTATCTCCTTGTGTTAGCCCAAGAGCTCACGAATAACGCCGGGAATTTTATATGATTTATTCAATTCGGTATTTGACTATTTGTCATATAATATAGTGAAAATCAGCAGGTTGAGCGTGGTTGCACACCCAACCTACGGCAAACGAGCCGTCCACTTTGATATTAGTTTTATAAATAGAGTAATATTAAAATAGCGTAAAATCATATTAATAGCCTGCCAGAGAACAATGTGCCTGCAGGCCAAAAACTAGCTCAATTTTGGCAAGGGGGAACTATGGAGCTGTGTAATCTCAGCGATCGTCCGCTGCTTACAGAAATTCCGCAAAAAATGCTGGCATTTATGGATCGTCAGGATCGATTCGGTAAGCCTAAGGATGCATGGCAACGCAAGATCACCTATACGCCCGAGATCGTGCCGTTGGACGTGTTGATTTACGTGATGTCCGCGGGGATCAATGGTAATAATGTCTGGTCTGCCCTCGGGAAGCAGGTCGAAACCTTCAACCAGCTTGTATCAACGGCAAGATAGATCCCTGCGTGTCTGGCCCATAGGCGTTTGACAAATTCAGCAAGGCCCATCACCTCATGTACGAATATCGCTACCCCTACGGCAATTTGGCAACACTCGTGAATTCAACGAAGTTGGTTCAGGGTATGTCCTGAGCTACGTGAAAGCGCAATTCTCAGAATGGCGTAAAAAAACTATCTGTACGGTCAAAAATGCGTCATCCGTTGGGGCCAATGATCAACGATAACTTTGACCGCTGATCAGAGTGAGATCCATTGCGACGAAACATCAAATGCTCTCGCCTGACCGCTTAAGTGAAGTTCCCTGCTCTTCTGGAATTACAGCCCTTTATTTCTGTGAATGTAGGTCCGCTTTGGGATGGTCGCCTCAACTGTTCGACGCAACACACGCGCTAAATCTTCCTGCCGGCGTTTCAAGCTTCAATGATTTGCAGGGCCGTTCATTGAGTTGCTTGCGGTAAATTATTTGGTCTTCTTCCAGAATAACGTCGATGATGGATGTCAAGACATCTGGCTCTGGTCACTTCACCCGCGCCCGGCAGCGATATCCAGGCTGCCCAGAATGATGTAGAACTTTCCTCACCGTCTCTCGGGGTTTTTCTAACCGTTACCGCGCTAGTAATTAAACCGCAAGCAGACAACCTAATAATGTTCAAATACCCTCAATGGAAAGCTTAAATCAAGAGTTTCCCTTGAGGCCGTGTTTCAACAAAAGAACGCCGTGTTGAATAGCGGCTGACCCAATTTACAAGACGGGGCCGGCCTTGTCGCCATTTTAGTCCCGGATACCACTCCTCCAATAGGAGGGCACATGCCAGAGTGAGTTGGGGCATGTTAAGGTCATTCTGCATTATGGGGTGATCAATCTCACGTTCCCAAAAGTCAGCAAGCCTGTCCAATCGCTGGCGCTCGTGTTCAATAATAGCGGTAGAGCGATCTTCCGGAGTTCGCCGCAGTTCACGCACCCAGACGGAGACCCCATCCAACAGGCTCCGCGCGTATTCCTCTAGTCTACGATGGGAGACGCCTAAATTTAAGCTGCCTGCGGGAGGGTCTAGCACGGGTGCTCCGTCTAGATGGTCTAGAAAATAGCAGGCGGGTTGAGATCCCTCGATCCCAACCCCGTCATCGCATACCAAGTAGGGAACTCGACCGGACGGGTTTATTTTGTAGTAGTGACTGTTTGGCGCACGAGTTAAGGCGTTGAGTTCTACGACCCTGTCTTCCAATAATTTTTCACGTCGCACGACCCGGGCAATACGGGAAAACGGTGAAAAATCTGTGATGTGGAGTTGCATCTCAGAACTCATTTTCACACATAAAAATTACGAATCCGCTTATCTGGTATTAGCGCCTATGGAATAAATTAAACGGCACGGCGCTGACTTATGCCTTAATTATGATAGTGGGAATTTCTTTGGTTAAGGCGACCGGAATGGCTGACCGGTCAGAATTTACGGTAGGCCTTGTTTAAGTCAATCATTGGATGGTGTGGCGACATTTGGAATTTAATCAGCAATTCGCGGGCAATCATATCCCGTTCTTGCTGATTGTCAGGTAAATCCAGCCCTTCCGGCACAGAAACCCAGCCATTGATGTTGCGGTCGAACACCGCCGGGCGGTTTTCTTCATAGCCGAGATGGATATCTTCAAGCCAATTGAGGTCATCCCAGCCCATGGATTCCATATATTTTTTCAGAAACGGCGTGAGCAGGGAGTAGTCCGGCAGCAGATTCACATCATAGCGATAGCCTATATGCTGGCCGATTTCCTTTTCGCGCTCTGAATCAAGGCCGCTCTTATTGATGAAATAATCGACGTCCGTTTTGTTGTCACTCATCTCAGCCTCCTAATAACGCGTCATGTCGGGCTGGCCGACGGTATATTGCGAACCGGCGAGCGGTACCATAGCAAGCGCTGAAGCTTCCATGGTAAGCGCTGCTAAGTCTTCGGGCTCAAGTGAGTGCACATCCGTCTTGCCGCAGGCCCGCGCCATCATCTGGCATTCGAGAGTGAGGGTATGGAGGAAGTTGTAAACACGCTCCGCTGCCTCATCCGGGTCGAGACGTTTGCGCAGTTCCGGGTCTTGCGTCGCCACGCCGACCGGACAACGCCCGGTATGGCAGTGATAGCAATAGCCTGCCTCGACGCCTATCTCGCTTTCATAATCGGCTTCCGGGATATCCTTGTTACAGTTGAGCGCCATCATCGCCGAATGGCCAATCGCTACCGCATCCACGCCAAGCGCAATCGCCTTGGCCACATCGGTGCCGTTGCGGATGCCGCCGGCATAGATCAGCGTGATCTTGCCGGACATGCCGACATCATCGAGCGCCTTTCTGGCTTGGCGAATGGCGGCAATGC